>Ga0207653_10000243_pt1 | contig 35827 bp, 29 predicted proteins | sample KBSK5251metaG_FD_184341 | JGI IMG/M metagenome (GOLD analysis project Ga0207653, IMG submission 184341) | Corn, switchgrass and miscanthus rhizosphere microbial communities from Kellogg Biological Station, Michigan, USA - KBS K5-25-1 metaG... | ecosystem: Host-associated > Plants > Roots >...
AAAAACTTTTTACCCTCGCGGAAAGGCAAGCCTTTCCGCACTGGGGAGCGGCAAGCCGCTCTGTTTGTGCTCTTCGATACTTTTGCAGCAAAGCCCCGCAGCACGATGAACTGGTCTGTTGAATCCGTATCAATGAAGTTCAGTCGCGTTGCTTAGGATTCGAGTGTACGATCGTGCCCACGTGCTCGCCATCCAAAGCGGCTGCGATTCGATCAGGGTGTCGGCCGTTAATGATCTGAAAAGATTTCAGTTGTCTGGCATTCTCGAGTAAATCCAAAAGAACCCGCTCGAACGGTAGAGATTCAAGGTTGCGTTGCTTAACTTCTTCCGTGTCGATCTCACCGATCAGGTTTGCCTCCGGGTGGTTTCGCGGGTCGCGGTCGTACAACCCATCTACGTCTTTTACCAGCGTAAGTGACTTGCAACCGAAACACTCGGCCAGCAGGAACGATCCGGCATCTGAGCGATGAGGTGGGATGCGCCCAGTTTGCGGCGGATGTTCCCAAAGCGAATAAGGTGGGTCTCCGTTAAAGATCACTCCGGGAACGCTGGTGATAAACAGCGGGAGCAGATGACCGAACATCTCCGGGGGAATCGCAACTACTCCGTAAGGTGACATTAAGCTGCCCAGAATGTGAGCGTTGCCCAGTGAATCGGCCAATGCTAATTGTGCAAGCACGCCGGTCGGAAGGCCGAGGTCAACGCCGATCGAGAGCACATGTCTGCTCCGCACGCCTCCTCCGGTGCCGATGATCAGCTTCTTTGTTTTCAGACATCCAACCAGGGCATCGACTACCGGATAGACAATCGCCCTTCCCGCGTCCATAACCGATCGTCCGCCGATCTTTATCACGTGCGCTTCGGGCAGCATTTTGAAGACCGGGGTCTCGGTCTGTCGCTGCACATCCTTGTCCAGCAAGCTCTCGCGCATGAGCATGGATTGCACGTGGTGACGGCCATCGTCTCCTTTTGGTAAACCGCTCAATTGCGTTTTCTCCTTATAGGCATTTCGGAGTAACGAGCAAACACGATGTTTGGTAATGTCTTAGTTTGACTTTGCGCGTCTTTGCGACTCGGCGTCTTTGCGTGAAAGTTGTTCTCTTGCACCGGAGACTTCACGCAAAGGCGCAAAGAAAAACTGCAAAGTAAGACACTACGCGATGTTTCTGATCGGCTAATCCTCACCGCTTCAATCAGCCGAGATGATCGTGCCAACATGCTCGCCGTTGAGCGCTCGCGTCAGATTACCTCGTTCCAAGCCGTTAATGACTTGAATTGAGCGCCGGTGAGTAGCGTTTTCCATTAGTTCGATGACGCTGCGTTCCACGACCACATCGTTCAGATCAAGTTCCTTCAATTCGCCGACCGTGATTCTCGGGATGAACTTGGCCGCGCGATCCTTTTTCGGATCAGCGGTGTACAAGCCTCGTTCGTCTTTCACGAAAATCATCGACCTGGCGCCGAAGACTTCGCTCACCAAATAGCTGCCTGTGTCAGTTCGGTTTGGAGGTATGCGCCCCACGGACGGATTTCCGTGCCAGTAAATATAAGGAGGCATGCCGAAGAAAATCACGGCGCCGCGTTCCCCCAGGTAATGAGGAAGCTGGGCAAACTGCGCTGGCTCGATGAAAGGAATACCATGCTTGGCTAACAAGTAGTTGAGCATGCGCGCGTTTTGCATGCTCACAAAAGTGCCGAGCACGCTCAACACTCCGGTCGGCAACCCGAGATCAAGCCCAACGCTGTAGGCGTGCCTCGCTCTGGTGCCGGCGCCCGTGCCAATGATCATTTTATGAAGGCCAAGATTTTCAACGATCTCTTCGATCAATGGAAAGACCGCAACGCGGCCCCGGTCGATGACACTCTGGCCGCCAATCTTAATCACGTTGGCCTCGGGCAGTATCTGCACTGCCGTCGGCCCGCTGGTTTGCGTCATCAAGCTTTCATCGTTGAGAGAGCCGGTGAGTAGCGAATTGCCGAGTTCGGTCAGAAGGTCACTTTGCATAGTTTCTATGTTCTCGTATCGGTCGTTTAGTCGGACGGAATCAACAACCGCGTTGTTGTGCAGTTTGAATGTGGCACGCGCATCTTGCGCGTGATTCACGGGCGGGACGCCCGTGCCACTCTCCAAACTGCATCACTACCGAGTGGATGGTAAACGCAGAGACTTGAGTACGTAACTCTCTTCGGATTCAAATTCTCGATTCAGCCCACCGAATTCTTCTTCGGCCCAGCCCTCCAGTTCTCGCACGACCTCTGCTCGAATTTTGTCGGGGACTGGAAGTCCGCCCAGGCCCTGCTTGCTGCGCCAGGAATCGAGCGACTGCCGAGGACTGGCGATAGTGCTCCAACTCGCAACAGTCAAAGGCTCCAATGCTACCGCGCCGGAGCCACTACACAATTCGAACAGCTTGCGATTCTGCCGCTCACCACGGCGTCCGGCAAATCCGTGCGCGCGCAGTCTCTCATTCATCTCTTTGGCCATGCGGGCCCTGACGCTTTCAGGTTCTCGTTCGACGCGCCCGAGAATCAGAGTAGCGCCGGCAGATGACGCTACCCGGAGAAATTCGCGAGCAACGTGATCCTGATTTAGCAAGTGCATCGTTCGCGAGCTGAAAATCACGCGGACCACTCGGTCAGCAAGCGGCCAGCTGGCGTTGGCATCGGCCTGAATGAGCAAACGGCTGGCAGGATCGCTGTCCGAGTAACGGCTGAATTCATTCAGCATGCCAGCCGACAAGTCGAGCCCGACATAACGCAACGGCGCACCAAACCATCGCCCGAGCTGTCCCGTTCCAGCACCAACCTCGACCAGCAGATCTGCGGGTCCGATCTCTCCGATCTCAAGGACGGCCTTTGCGATGTCACGACAACAATGCTCAGGCAAGCCGGCCCGCTTTTCAAAAAACCCGGCTTGACCGTCGAAAAACTCCGGGCTTGCGCGCGTGGAACCGGCCTGGGAAACGTGGGAGTCTTTGTGCGTTGTCAGTCTCATGTATCCACTCGGCAAGGCTCGCGATGGACTTGCGACGTGGTGGCGTTCGGATTCTTCTGTTTGTTGTCCCGGCTGTAAAGCGAGGTGAGAGGATATAACATGCTTGATAATGTCAGCAACGAATAGCGTTGCAGGACAGTGTGTTGAAAGTGGCACGGGCGTTCCGGCCGTGAACATCACGCGCAAGATGTGCGTGCCACTTCAAAGGTGCATGGCTGGGTAGTGATTCTCGACTCATCCTCAGCAGTCTCTGCGCGCACCTCGGTTTTTCTCTGCGGTAAGATGCTTTTCAGATATTGCTTAAGCGCAGAGGGGCACGGAGGTTTTCCACAGAGGGACATAGAGGAAAACGAAATCAGGTCACCACAATCCGCTGAATAAGACTGTCCTCTGGGCCACCAGATGCGTTAGCATTCGAGAATTGCGCGAGGAAGATTGATGACGATTCTGAAGAGTCAAGCGCTCACCCGCCGGTTCGGCCGGACGATTGCCGTTGATGCAATGACGATCTCGCTGGAACGCGGCGAGGTCTTCGGGTTGTTGGGCCCTAATGGAGCAGGCAAGTCCACCGCTATTAAGATGCTGGTCACACTGTTACCGCCAACATCGGGAACGGCGCAAATTGGCGGTTTCGACATCGTTCGCAATGCCGGCAACGTGCGCCGCGTTATCGGTTACGTACCACAGATGATCTCCGCCGATCCGTCGCTGACCGGTTATGAGAATCTGCTGATCATCGCAAAGCTTTACGATATACCGCGCCGCGAGAGAACTGCGCGCATTTCCGCAGCGTTGGCCATGGTCGACCTGACTGATGCAGCGGCGAAACTTGTGCGCCAGTACTCTGGCGGCATGATTCGCCGGCTGGAGATAGCTCAGTCGACGCTGCACCGCCCGCCAGTGCTGTTTCTGGACGAACCGACAGTCGGGTTGGATCCGATTGGTCGCAAAGCGGTCTGGAACCATATCGAGCGGCTGCGCGCAGAGTTGGATGTCACGATATTCCTGACGACCCATAACATGGAGGAAGCCGAAAGCCTTTGCAGCCGGGTCGCAATCATGCATCGCGGGAAGATAGTCATAGATGATTCTCCGGAACGCCTTAAGGCGTCGATCGGTGGTCATCAACCAACGCTCGGTGATGTCTTCGTTCACTATGCAGGTGATACGCTGGACTCCGGAGGGACCTATCGTGAGACTTCAAGAGGAAGACGCGCGGCCAGGCGGCTTGGCTGATTCGTCAATCCTAATTCCCACCAACCCGTTAACTGTGATAGCTGCTTTTGTCCGGAAGACTCTGGCAATCACCGAACTCGAAGTTCGCAAGCTGCGCCATGACTCGACTGAACTCGTCACCCGCGCGATCCAGCCGGTGCTGTGGCTTCTGCTATTCGGCTCCGTCTTCACCAGAGCCAGAATAATCCCGACCGGCGGCATTCCTTACCTCGACTTCATGGCCCCCGGCATCCTGGGACAGAGCGCTTTGTTCGTTTCTATTTTTTATGGCGTGGCGGTGATCTGGGAACGCGATCTGGGAATTACTAACAAGTTTCTCGTGAGTCCCACGCCACGTGCGGCTCTGGTATTGGGCAAGGCTCTATCGGCGGGAATCCGTTCGCTTTCACAGGCCGTGATCATCTATCTGTTGGCGCTGGTGCTGGGCGTAAAGCTGAACTGGAATCCGCTGGCGCTCGGAGGCGTGCTGCTGGTGGTCGTCCTGGGCGCGGCGTTGTTCTCGACTTTCTCTCTGATCATTGCTTGTCTGGTAAAGACGCGCGAGCGCTTTATGGGAATTGGCCAGGTGTTGACTATGCCGCTGTTCTTTGCGAGTAATGCAATTTATCCCATCTCTTTGATGCCGGGTTGGCTGAAGGTGATCTCGCAAATAAACCCGCTGAGTTACCAGGTCGACGCACTGCGGGCGTTAATGCTTCAGGACGGAGTCAGCAACTTCGGGCTGGCTGTGGATTTCTCCGTGTTGTTGGTTTCAACTGTGGTGTTGGTGATGATCGGGGCGCGGCTGTATCCACGCGTGGTGATTTGATCGACTGGCAATAGACAGGATTTACATGATTGACAGAATAAGAGAAAGGATTCCTTTCACTATTAATCCTGTCAATCCTGTTAATCCTGTCTATTGAATCCCTTCCAAAAAAATTCGTATTAAACCGTATATGAGTGTGTTAATACTGTTGACTAAAGTTGTATGGAAAGGTACTAAAACGATGAAAGATCTATTGACGCCTGCTGAAGCGGCGCGATTGGCTGGCGTTAGTTATCCGACTCTGAAGCAGTGGATCTACAAGCGCAAGATTCACACGAGCAGGACCGCAGGTGGACATCATCGCATTGCTCGGAGCGAGCTCGAACGGGTCACAGGCAGCGGCGCTAGTAAAGTTAATCAGCGGAAGCCAGTCGGCCTCGACGCTATCAGCGGCCGCAATAAACTGCGCGGAACCGTTCGGGAAGTACGCCAGGAAGGATTGCTGGTACAGGTTAATATTGACGTTGGCGGACAGGCGATTACTTCGATTATCACCAGCGACGCGATGGAGGCGCTTGGCTTAAAAAAAGGGGTCGCCGTTTACGCGCTCATCAAGGCGACTGAAGTCATGATCATCCGGGGTTGAGCCCTTGTCTTCAACTGGACACTCGGCCTCGTAACTTAACTCGCAGCTCATCCCAGGAGGACGGGTCATGCAACGACGAGGCACACGAGGTCAATCTTCCTTCGCGCTCCTGGTCCTGTATGTCCTGATTGGACTTCATTGCTCGGCCACGTTCGGGTTGGCTCAAGCGGGAAAGGCGGAAGTCACGGGTGAGGTTCGCGATCAGAACAGCGCCGCCATCGCGCAGGCCCGAGTATCATCAACCGAGATCGCTACTGGCCAGACCTACTCCACAACGGCCACCGATAACGGCGACTCCACCATCACCAATCTCAAGCCGGGAAGCTACAACATCGCAGTTGAGGCCAATGGGTTCAAACGATTCCTGCGTGAAGGTGTGCGACTAGCTACCGGCGAGCGCGTGCGAGTGGACGTTGAGTTGCAGCCGAGCGCTGTGACTGAGAATGTAACGATCACGCAAGATGCTTCTTTGCTCAGAACAGAGTCAGGCAGTCTCGGTCAGGTGATCAGAAATCGGAAGATCGTCGACATCCCGCTCAATGGCAGAAACTTCCTTTCGCTGGTTTCTCTGTCGGCGGGAGTTGCGCAACCACCACCTGCCACAGCCGGCCATCCTCCCCTCGCATCAACGGTGGGATAAAGTTGAACTTCTGATGCCGCGGTTGTGTAATTCTTATCAAAACAAATGCCGCTGACAGGCGCAACCGCGTTGCGGTTGAAACACAAAATCGATCCGGCACCCAGGGTAGCCCAGAGCGGCAACCCTAAGCTGGACTCAGGCCCTTCGGAGTTCGCCGGAAAAAGAACTCTGTGGTTCTCTGTGCGAACTCTGTGCCTCTGTGGTGAATGTTTTTCCAGGCAATTTCACCACAGAGACACAGAGGATTCACAGAGCTGCACAAAGAAATCCTTTTTTCCGACAGACTCTTCGGGGCAGCGGTTTCCCCTGGTCATCATCCTCACACTGTTTTTGGTGGCGATCATCGGTTGTCGATCCTACGGACCTGCTTCATCAGGATCACCCGCCGCGAATGAATTGACGATCTCTGCGGCAGTCAGTTTAAAAGAGGCCTTCAATGAGATCGCGAATCTCTATGAGAAGCGTAACGGGTCAAAGATTCGTTTCAATTACGGAGCTTCGGGAGCCTTGCAGAAACAAATCGAGTCTGGCGCGCCTGCCGATGTTTTTGTCAGCGCTGGCGCCAAGCAGATGGATGACCTCGCGGCTAAAGATTTTATTGTTCCAGATAGCCGGAAAGACTTTGCGCGTAACTCACTGGTCCTGATTGTTCCTGCAAAAGGAACGGCTGTTAATTCCTTTGGCAATCTGGAAAATCCGTCAGTAAAGAAAGTGGCTGTGGGAAATCCGAAGACCGTACCGGCGGGCCAGTACACCGAGCAGACACTAAACAAACTTGGATTGTTACCGGCCATTCAACCGAAGCTGGTCTTTGCCGAAGATGTGCGGCAGGTCCTGGACTATGTCGTCCGCGATGAAGTCGAAGCCGGTGTGGTCTATTCGTCCGATGCCTTGAGCGCGGGCGATAAGGTCAAAATAGTGGCTCACGCGGCTGATGATTCACACGATCCTATTCTTTATCCGGTTGCGATCGTCAAGGACAGTAAACAACAAGAAGCCGCTCGGAAGTTCATCGATCTCGTGCTTAGTTCTGAAGGTCAAGCGATATTAGTAAAGCACGGCTTTCTGGCGATGAAGTAAATGATCTGGGAACCGCTCAAGCTCTCGCTGCTGGTCGTTACCGTCGCGACGCTGATTATCGCGACGTTGGGCCTCGCCCTTGGTTTGCTGTTGGCCAAGGGTCGATTTCATGGACAGGAATTGCTCGCTTCGTTATTTACTCTGCCCCTGGTACTGCCGCCGACTGTGAGCGGCTACTACTTGATCGTGTTGCTCGGTCGTCATGGTCTGATTGGAGAACCGGTTTACAACCTTACCGGTTGGTCTGTCGCGTTTACCTGGCAGGCGGCAGTCATCGCCGCGATAGTGCTCGCACTGCCCTTAATGGTGTTATCGGCGCGAGCGGCAATTGAAAGCGTCAATCCACAGTTCGAGATTGCGTCTTACACACTAGGCAAGAGTTGGTTCGTAACTTTCTTTCGGATCACCTTGCCGTTAGCTCGTCGAGGCATTCTCGCCGGTGTCGTATTGAGTTTCACCCGAGCCTTGGGAGAATTCGGCGCGACTTTCATGCTGGCCGGTAACATTCCGGGCAAGACCCAGACAATGCCGCTGGCGATTTACGAAGCAGTCATTAGCGGCGAGGACAAACGAGCGCAGATTCTGGCGTTGATCCTGACCGGAGTGTCAGTGGCCGCTGTCTATCTCACCAGCAAACTTACCAAGGGGGTGATCAGATATTAGCCAGCCTTCGTTGCAAGTAGAGATCAGGAAGCGTCTCGGATCAGACAAGAGCGGAAGCTTCAGTCTTGATGTCGCCTTCACTGCGGGCGACGGAATCACGATCTTGTTTGGTCAATCAGGATCAGGGAAGACAACTACTCTGCGCGCAATCGCCGGGATTGTTACTCCGGACAGCGGGAGAATCAAAGTTGCTGATGAGATCTATTTCGACTCTGCGACCGGCGCGAACCTGTCGATCCAAAAGCGCCGCGTTGGATATGTATTTCAGGACTACGCACTGTTCCCTCACATGACAGCGGAACAGAATGTCGCGTACGGCATAAAGGAGAACGGCGCCGGAGATGCATCTCGCCTCGAACGCGCCAGGGCGATCCTGGCGGCCTTCAAGATTGATTATGTTCGACAACGGTATCCGCAAAACATGTCTGGTGGTGAGCAGCAACGGACGGCGCTCGCTCGTGCCCTGGCTTCCGATCCCGCAGTTGTACTTCTCGACGAGCCGCTCTCGGCCGTCGATGCCGAGACCCGAGCCCTGCTTCTGGATGAAGTGGTGATCGCGCAAGATCGAGTCAAGATTCCATTCATCTACGTGACACATAACACCGCAGAGGCGATCCAACTGGGCACGCAGGTCGTTGTCTTACATGAAGGCACGGTCAAACAGATTGGCCAGCCGTCCGATGTTTTCAGCAAATTGGCAGAGAGGTAGCGAGAATGATCCCTCGAACGGTTTCCTGGGACACCGAGTGGGTTTGGTGACTCGGCGAATCCTATTATCGGCGCCGCTACGGTCACCTATGCCTATCGCACGAAGAGCACCTCTACCGAGTTAAAGGATGTGACCCAGCTCAGCAGCATTACCACCTCAGGGGTGAGCACCGAAGCCTATAGCTATGGCGACGGCGAGGGTCGGGTGACTGCAAAACCGCTAACGCTCTACGGCCGTTCAAGCTATCCGTTCGCGACTGACTACGCATACGACAGCTTGGACCGCGCAAAGAACATTACCTACCCGGCGGAATATTTAAATGGCAGCGCGCCGCGGAAGGTCGTGCATTACGATTACGACCTCGCGAGCCGCTTGAGCACGTTGACCTACGATGGTCAGTCGTTCGCTTCGAACATCGTTTACAACGCAGCCAGCCAGGCGACTTCGCTGAAAGTCGGCGCTGCCGGCGCGAATCAGATCACTGAAAACTATGACTATGATTCGCAAACCGGACTGCTTGCCAGCCAAAACATAGTACGCGGCACCGACACTATTCACCCGCTGTTTGATCTCACTTATGACTATGCCAATGCCAACGGCAAGCGCACCGGTCAACTGACGAAGATTCTCAACAACTGGAATCACGCCAAGGATCGCGGCTATTCCTACGATGCATTGGGCCGTTTAGTGCAGGCTACGGGCGGCCCGTCAAACTCAGTGCTCTGGACGCAAACTTACAGTTACGACAAGTTTGGCAACCGCATCAGCGTATCGGCCAGTGGTTATTCGGCTAAGGGCGAAATACCGCGCAGAGCGGCGGCGCCCGTCGAAACCGCCGATGCCAAAAGCCCTAAGCCCAACGAGGGCTCTGTTCCCAGTCCCAGACTTCCCACCGATCTCCTGGCGAAGAATAACCCCGAATCCATTAAGGGCGGCCCCGATCCAACGGTCAGGGAAAGTTCAGAGCCGCTCTCGGACTCTCCACCCACATTGCGCCGCCCAGAGAAAAGTACCGGCAATCCCAAACCCGTGACGCCACCCTTTGACCCAGTCTTTACTGACGATCCGTTGAGCGCCGGAGTCAACATCAGGGCGATTCACATCACCGAATTGCGTAACGCGATTAATCAGGCACGCGTGCGCGCCGGAATCGGAAACGCGACTTGGGCCGTCAACGATCTCTTGGATTGGGGAATACTTGTCGCTTCGTGGGTTGAACAAAATTAAGGACGAATGGAGTCGCCATGAAAACACTCGGACTGTTGCTCTGTTGCTTCTTTTCGATCTTGAGTTCACGGACACTTGCTCAGGATGTATCCAAACTTCCGCCTGATCTGAACAAAGGTTCAACGCTATCAGAAGTTGTGGACTGGTTAGACAAGAACAGTTTCTCGCACGCGCGGATTGGTCTCGAGTCCGACGGTCCTGAGTCTTATACCGACTCTTCCGATCCAATGAATTCGATAAACCTTTCGCTGGGCCAACTTTCCGAGGGGCTGTTTTTCTCTTCCGGATTCCGGCTGGTCAAGACCGACGGTTGCGGCTTAACGCTCAGGAACGATGACGTAAAGATCCTCCGCTGGTGGACCAAGAGTTACGATAGCAACCAAATGAGTCTTGCCAATTTCGTGTTTGGGGGAAAGAAGGGAGAGAAGAAACTAACGCCACAATCAGCCGTCTTGTTTATCCCGCTCAACAAGATGCGTGAAAGCAAGAAGCCCTATCAATATACGAAGAAAGCGGAGGAAGCCAAATCACTCGGAACGTGGCGGACTAAATTCAAAGAGAAAGGGTTCTTTAAGCTGAGTGTTTTCAAAATGGAGATCAGCGCCGCTGAAGACCCGGAACTGAAGGGCAAGATGCAGTCTGGGACGCTGACCTTTACGTTTGATGACAAGGAAGAGAGCCAGAGGTTCGACGCCGCCATTCGCCAAGCCATCAAACTGTGCTCTGCCAAATAAGTATATGAGACCGTAAAAAAGAAACTGGCGGCTGGGTTTTACCCGAGCTGTTCTCGAAGTGGGAGCTTTTGCTTACACGGACAGAGAATGGCGACCCTCTCTTCATCTGCCACCCTCTCAACCCAGACTTACACTTACGATCGCTACGTTAATCTTGGGGTAGCGGTCCATCAGCTTCTTTCAGTACCGCTACTATGACGCGCAGCAAGGGCGATTCACGCAGGTTGATCCGATCGGGATGCGGTCCACTAGTCTGAGCAGCCCTCAAACTTTGAATCTTTATGCCTATTGCGCCAACGATCCAATTAACCATACCGATCCAAGCGGCCTGGGTTTCTTTAGTTTCTTAAAGAGACTCTTCGGCAAAGTTGTTCATGCTTTCAAAGCCGCTGTGGTGGCATTTGTTACAGCGTTCATCACCGGAGGGAACTTTAGGACGGCTCGCATGGAGGCTATAAGGGCGTTCGTTTCAGACTTGGGCTTTCGCACCAGAACCTGGCGGCCCATGGGCACACCACCAACCTTCCCTACAGGCGGTGTGACACTGAGCCAGATATTTCAAGGCACAATCTTGGCCCCACTCTTTCCTGGCCCGCAAGACATGTTCAGGTTCATAATTCCAATCAATGGGTTCATGCCGGTAGGTCCCTGCACATTCAACATCAACATATTTGGTGCAAGGGGGGAACTGCTTTCCGACATACAAAATGAGATAAGCAGAATCTTTCGGTCCCGCCCGCTTTGAGCGCAAAGTCAGTACAGCGAGCGGTAGCGACCGGGTTGGCCAATGCGATCACTCAAGCCGGCGATCCGAAAGTCGTCCTGCCAACTGATCTCCTCGCTAAGAACAACAGCGTCGACTCTCCCGCATCTGCGCGTGACGATGGCCAGCCCGTTTCAGATTCGCCGCCAACACTCCGCGCGCCGTCAGCGCCACCCAGCGACACGAGATTGTCTAAGCGACTAGTTGGACTCTGTCAAACCAGCAATTCGATCTTGAGCCGATCCAGGACTTCACTGATCGGATTGGCTACGCCGTAGCTTTCGATTCTCTTGGGCCTATCCGCGGCCGAATCAATTTCCGCTATTGCCTTGGTGTTGGATGTGACCCTAAGGGATTCAGGCAGTTCTGCCATGCCGGCGAAGATCAAACCAACGGCATGTTGTTCCGCGTCAACCAGGAGGGAACCGCTGTCGCCGCCAGAAACGAATTTTGTGAATTGCGGCAGATCCGGTTCGATCAAAAACTGATCCTGGAAGAATGCCGAGTGACCCGTACGGTCGTATCGAATCTTAATATCCAGAAAGATTGAAAAGATTTTGCCAGCTGTGTAACCGGTAGTGCGTCCAAACTTGCGCACGGGTTCGCCAATTTCGACGTCCTTCGTGGCGACATGGCCTTTAACGGCGCCAATCAAAGGGATCAGCGGTTTGTGCGTGAGTGGCGCCCATAACTTCGCGATGGCGGCGTCGATGTAGTTAGGCTCGTTGAGGTCGTTATCGAACTTCAGCGCGGAGAAGCTTACCAGCGTTCCGATCGGTCGGTTGCTGGCCGGCTCACCCGGGCTCGGCTGCACGATCAGATCGGCAGCATCGACCTTTGGTTTCCACAGGTCGGCAAAGACGTGCCGATTGCTTAACAGATGAACTTCTTTTCGCCGCGGCAATCTACTCTTGCGCGTACAAAAATATCCGATGGTCCCGCTTTGACCTGACAAGTTCGTATGGGCCCCACTTATTCCGCCAATGATTACTTGCTGGGGTTCGCGGATGCCATGGGGATATTTCGGGGCCATCACAACCGAACTTAAACCTGCATCGGACAAAAAACCGGCCAACGGCATTTCGATCGGAACGACAGGCACGCCGCGATAGCTGTTCGGCAATGTCGCCGCCCCCGAGCCGGCCCACAACTCGTCATCCGCATCATTGAGAAAAATCTGGATGCAATAGTCGCCACCCAGCATTCCTATCCCGACTGCGTGGATATTGCCCGAGAACCCGGGACGCAGGTATTGCGAGCTCACTTCACGTTTGGTCCTGACGGTTCGTTTGAGCAACCTGTAATTGGTGCGACCCGGCCGGCGCCTTAATCCCCGAGCCCGGAGGTATCTCTGCACTAAGAACCACGCCAGCCAGGCGAGCACCAGCAACCCTGTAATCCAAGTCACGGTATCGTCGTACCACCAAGTCCCTTCGGGGCCGGTCCACAAGAGGTGTCTTCCCAGGATGAGGACAAGCATGTCAGCCCCCGAGTAGATCTATGGACGGCGGATCATCCACAACGATCGGATGACAGAAGTCCATCGTATTTATGGGTTTCCCGGACGCGGATGCTTCGTCTGTCTCTTCGACGACGGGGCTCAATTCAAAACGATGGCCGTCGGCGCTGGACAGATATTTGTAATAGTCAGGCATGTCGCTGTAAACGGCATTGGCGTTGTAATCCATGTTCTTGATTTCGATCCTGAACGGGAGACCATCAATACGCTTGAGCGTCTGGGTTTCTTCCGTGCCGCCGATGCGAATCGTAAAGCTGACCTCTTCACCTTCGATCTTGACGCCCATGGTTTCCGCTACGTTGCCAAAGACTTCACGTTGGGTGTCATTCCCGCTCGGGTCTTTCGCGACCTTTTCAAAAAACAGGTTCGTGTCCAGCTTGTGGGTGTAGAAGAGCCCGTTGTCGATGTAGATTTTCGTCAGCGGATAGCGTTCTTCCGTGCCGGGAGTTAGCGGCGTCTCGCCGTGCAAAGCACTCATGTTTACGATCCAGCGGAAGTCATTCGGGTCCGCGGAATCGAGCCGGTCGAAATCTCCGCTTTGATAAATCTCAAATCCGTCAATCGCGGGTTGACCCAGGGCCTTGATTTCAATCTGCACGTCCTCTTTCGGCAGAGAGCGGTACGTCGCTATGTCCTGGTAGACGACAACGTCATTTCCGTCGCCCTCCTGAAACATCGGACGCTGGATCTTAATAGACAGTTCGTGTTTGTTGTCGCGAATCACACCGACTTCGCCCCGTTGCCGCTCTTTATTGAAGCAGACAATTCCGAGGCCGGTGAATCGGACAAGTGCGGTGGCGGAACTTTCATTTACAGACATAATATTCTCCTATTTCTATCTTCAAGGTTGAGAAAAGCTTTCAGAGTAAAGTGCTCTGCGGCCCAAAAACGTAACGCAGCCGGGTCAACCTAACCGCAAAACCACTTCCCGAGCACTTTCCGGCAGGGGATGGTCCTTCTCATCGAAACGGTCTTAGTTCTGCGTGTATCGGGAGACAGCGAATAAGAAAGTTTCCACGCGTAGTTGGCCGTGACGACCGCCGTGGCACAAGGTGTTATGAAGTTAATCTGAAGTTCGATTTCCCCCAGACTGGAATCTATTTTCCCGACACCTTCCGTGGCGTGCTGTTTGATAATTTTTTCGCGTTCGCCTTCGATGGTCTTTTTCCAGGCTGATGAGTAATTCCTGATGGCCTGCTCATTGCGCTTTTCGTCGGCGGCGGAGCACGCAGGCGGGGTCGGAATTCCGAAAATCACGGGCGGTAGCCCGGAAGTTGACGTTGGCCTCGGAGTCGGCGTTGGCCTCGGAGTCGGCGTTGGCCTCGGAGTCGGCGTTGGCTTCGGGGTCGGCGTTGGCCTCGGAGTCGGCGTTGGCTTCGGGGTCGGCGTTGGCTTCGGGGTCGGGGTCGGCGTTGGCGTTGGCTTCGGCGTCGGAGTTGGTTTCGTCGTTGGCCTTGGCGTAGGCGTCGGTGTGACGGTTGGTTTCGTCGATGGCGACGGCGATGGCGACGGCGACGGCGAGGGTGACAGTGACGGTGACGGCGAAGGTGTTGGCGATAATGACTCCGACGGCGATGGCGACGGTGACGCCTCCGGTGTCGGTGACGGCGAGGGGGCGGGCACCAGATAGACGTACCTCTTAGCGACGACGCCATACACAAACATCGTTATGATTAGCATCGTCATCACACTCGCAACTCGCAGCCACTTCAGTCTCCGTTTCTTTTTCTTCAGCGCATTCTCTTTTTGCTCAATAATCCGGGAACCTTCTGACCAACGTTCGTTGCTCGGGTCCACCTTAACCAGCGGCATGCCGTCGGCGAGGCAAAACGCCAACGAATCGTCAATGTAGTAGTCGCCACATTTTGGACAGAAGCGCATCATCTCAATAATTTGCGTAGCCGCCGAACAACGAAAAGGCGGCCCAATAATAAGGTGACTGAGTCTGGCCGTTTCGTAACACCTCGAGTTGGGCCTGCCGCAAGCTCTCGGCGGAAGTCATATGGTTTGCTTTGCGATTGTGATGAAATGCGATCATCAAATCCTTCGTGGGTTCTGAGTCAACCTCCCATTGAGTCGCGACGACCAGCGGCGCTCCCAGCGCCAAAAACGTGCGAGCGATCCCGATGGCGCCTTCGCTCTTGTTGTAACGTTCGAACCCGGTTTCGCAGGCCGACAGTACCACCAGCTTTGCCTGAGGCAGCTTGTACGTGCTGAGCTCCGAAGCCCGCAGCTCGCCACCTGCAAACAACAGTTTTGAATTTCCGGGCGACTGCCGGTTGGCCAAAAAGTGGCCGGCGAAATGAATCACGTTTGCTGTGGTGAAATCACGCAGGAATCTATCCCTGGTCGCTTCGCCTCCCAGCAGTGGGACGGCTCCGTTATAGTCACCCGCAATACTCTTTGCTTCGGCGGCGGCGCTTCCCAGGTCAGGCAGATTCAGATTTTCATCACGATCGAAGTCAGGATTGCCTACACTCAAAAGGCTCTCGGTCGTGAATCGATCTTTCTGCCGCGCATTCTCGGTCTCCAATACCAACAGCGAGGCGCTGGGGGCGTAGAACAAAGCAAACTCTTCCAGCAAGTACTTACCGTTTGGCGAAACCAGCGAAGCGAACGCAAGTTGGTGTAGAGACTTATCCGGAACCAGGCAAAGCTTTTGGTCGGCGAGATCGGCTGGAATCAAGAGCTCATAAAGCTCTTTTCCGAGTTGCTTAAGCTCGGCGGCCGGCGCTTTGCTGATCACGGCGGCCTGATAGTCTTCGATTTTCTTCTCCAGCGCGACGGCCGTGATCGGCTTCTCGACAAAGCGGAAACGCGTCTTCGAAACGACCCAGATCGCCAGCTTTTCCGGCAGAACGGCGTATTGCACGAGCTGCATCTGTTCCGGCAGGCGGGCCTGAATTTCGGGCAAGCTTAACGGATGGCTAACTGAGGGGAAGTTCTTTTCGACCTCGGCAATCGATTTATCAGATTCGACAAAATCCAACAACGACCGCGCCCTCGACTGTTCGATGAAGGCGAATGCGCGCTGGGCGTCAGCCTCTTTGATGGCATTCGCGGCCGCCGCATCAAAGACATCCTGTTCATTCGCAAAGAACGCCTGGCGTGAAGCGTCTTCGCGAATGGTGGCGCGATATGGTTCCGATAGATCGAGGACCGTCTGTAGCTCGCCGGCAAAATCCTCGCGCCGATCCAGTTGCTGGAAACAAAACAGCTTGCCTTTATGAATCTGGTAAAGTCTGTCGGTAACTTCCGGCAAACGACGGTAAGTCTCAAGCGCTTTGTCGTAGTCATTCAAAGCGTTGGTACAGTCCCGGGACTTGCTTTTGAGGTCGGCAAGCAGCAAATACGTTTCGGCGATCGTGCGCATGTTCTCCTGGCTGTCGCTGCGGCTGAGCGCGAGTTGCATTGATTCTCCGGCATAGTTCAGAGCCGCAGTTAGATCCGATCCGGCGGCGGCTGCTTCAACCATGTGGCGAAGAGAGTCATTGACGCGGCTGCTTTGAGGATCCTCTTCCCGTACGATACTTAAGCGTTCGCTGGAGAGGCTGAACGAGGTCGAAAAGAATTTCAGCCTCAGCGTTAGATTTGCCAACGTGCCCAGGTCCCGTAACGATTGGCCCGGGCTGTCGTAATAGATTCCCTTGGCGGACAGCATCTTGCTGGCATAAAACAAAGCCGGCTCCAGTTCGCCCAATTGGGAATAATCCAGGGCCAGTACTTCTGCTGCGTGATGAACTTCGAAGGTGTTTTCCGCTGTCTCGGCAAATCGCAACCCGGTTTTGAAGTTCTTGTTGCTGTCAGAGATACGGCCCTGACGAAAATCGCAGAACGCCACCCAATAATAGGCAGGCGGTAGCACGACCTTGAATTTTCGGCTTTGCGAGTCGGCGATCAACGCGTCGAGACGCGGTCGGGCGTCGGCGATCTTTCCGATCTCCGCCAGATACTGCGTCGCCCAAATCTCGGCTATGGCTGCCTCACAGACGTCGCCAGTCTGCGCAAAAAGATCTCTGCTCCGTTCAAAGTCGGAGATGTGCCTGACGCATTCAATGCCCTGACAAAGATGGGCCGCGTCGAAAATGTCCTTTGCCTCGATCAGCCGGGCGATCTTGTCGGCGTCCAGAGTCGAGTAGTAGGCGGCTAATTCAGAAAAAAAAACTCGGAGTGTTGGGCTTGCTCAAAACTGCCGATGAAAGTCATGGCGTCGAGGCTCTCTTTGGCCTCGGCCTGGTCGCCGCGTTGCCTGGCGATCAGGTATCGTCGCGACAGTTGCATTTGAAGAGCGGGTTTTTTCAGCAGGCCCTTGGTTTCGTCGTGAATGGTTTGCGCGCGCGCGTCGTCGTGATTGCGATAGGCAATCACGAAATCCGAGAGGATCTGTTCATCCTTTTTGAGGAGAGTCTGCTGGCTTTCGAGGCGGGCCAGGTTCTTGCGCGCCTCGTCCGCCCATGGCGATGACGAGTCCTTCTGCAAATAAAGCTTCCACGATTCCTTTGCCTGGCGCGGCATTGTTCTCAGTTCCTGCAAGGCCAGCGACTTGTTAAAGAGCGCTTCCAGCAAGTTGCCGTCGAGTTTGGTCGCCTTCGTGAACTCTTCAAGACTCTGCGCCAGGTCTTCGAGCCGTTTGTCTTCAGGTTCAGTTTTTGCCCGTTCGAAGTAAGCACTGCCGAGGTCGTTGTGAACCTTCGCGTCGTCGCCGAATTTTAGGGCGCCTTCGAACTCCTTGATCGCTTTCTGATGTTCATGCTGCGTCAGATAAAAGACGCCCAACGCGTGACGAGTTTGCGCGTTGGGATTTTTTTCGGTGGCTTCGATTAAGCTGTTTTCAATGCGCCGCAGACGGTTCTGGTCCGCGGATTCGGGCGCGCCGCGCACTTGCGTCAAGGGTGCGTAGCCAAATTCAGAGATACGTGTTTCGGTCGGCCGAGACTGCTGGTAAATCGATCTGAGTTCCGCGAGATCGTCCGGGCTGCCTTTTCTGCTGAGATAAATTGCCGAGGCCAGCACCGCAATCAGCAGGACCGCAAACGCGCCGGCATACATTGGCTGGCGAAAGAACAGGTTGATCGAACCAAAGAACGATGGCTTCTCTTTGACCGCGTTCACGCTTTTGGCCAGGGCTTTCTCTCTCACCTTGCGCGCGAGGTCCAGTTTGAAGCGCCGTTCGGGATCGTTTCCGAGGGTCGCTTCCAGACTTGCCGCGTCGGCGGCGTCGAGCTGGCCAAGGACATAGCCATTGATGATTTCGTCTTCGGCCAGCGCGACCTGCGAACAAAACTCTTCATCCGCAAACAAAAGGTCCTCGAGTGCTTCGAGCGTGGTTTCATCCGAAATCCGGCCCAGAAGATACTCGCGGATAGTCTTTTCGTTGTTTAAGGCTTCGCCCATAGTCGTTGCCGTGCGACCTTAATTAACCGTGTCATTACCCGGCGTTATATAACACGGGTCTCACAAAGAACCCGAAAGCGATCGGCTAAGGTCCATCGACGCACTTTGAGCAGTCCACTAAGTCATACATTCCCGGACGCAAATCGTTAGTTTCTGCTTGGCGCGTGCCACTCGCATGCGCAACGCGGTCTGGGTCATAGCGAGGCTCTCAGAGAGGCGCCGGTGCAATTCAATCTTCGCCTGTTTGGTTTCTGAAAAATATTTAAGCAATAGGTCGCGGCTTTCCGGGGAAAGCTTTGCCAGGCATTTATCGAAACATTCGTTGGAAAAACTCGGCTCCTCGGGAGCTTTAGCGGCAATGTTTACTTCGTCAATGTCCAGATGAGGTCGCTCTTTCCGTAATGATTCACGAAAGACATTTTTCGCTACACCATAACAATAGGCGATCTTGTTTTCTATTCTCTCTTCAGAGCTTTTCAGGATGACGCGGTTGATCGTTTCATCCGCGAGTTCATCAGCAAAGCTGCACCGGCGCTGCGAAAAAAAAGTACACAAGCGAAATCGCAGCCGCTCGTACTCCTCGCCCGCGCGGTCGCGGTCGGGACTGAGCCACTCGAGAAAGCTGGCAAACTTTTCGCGGGTCAGTTCTTTTTTGGACTTTGCATCCGGCATCGTTGAGGCCCCCGGATTCTGAGTGGTCGGGAAATCGGCGATAGCATAGCGCAATTGCGAGAGGATATACAGTTTTGATGTCTTGTGACAGAAGAGTCTGCGCTTTGCTGCCACCCCCCAACACCGGGCCTCAGCCGCGATCGGCCGAGAGCCCGGGCGTTATGAGCGAACCAACTGAATGAGCTTGGTCCCATTGACACGCGGTTCCAGTCTTCACTCGTAAGAAAAAGTCCTGGTGGGCGGGTCGCCGACCATACGGACCACGCCGTTCACCCAGGTCTTGAGCCGCGTGACCAGCGCATTTTGATCATGAAGGTAGGCCGGCGAGCAAATCAGCGTGCCGTCGATATATCCGTGATACCAGGAATGGGCCGCCCTCGTGTTGGTTCTTCCCGTACCCCAAAGCGTCAACGTATGTTCCACGGTTCCGTTCGATGCGCTCACTGAGTAACCGTAAGAACTGATGTTGGATATGAGCGTATCTAACTTGGCGTTGAGGTCCGCCTTGATTTTTTGACTCACGTTGAGGCTCGCAACGAAACTCTGCATGGTCGTTCTAACCGAACTGTAGTTACCGCTTGTAAGGTACGAATACCCCGCCGGGAAAGCGCTGTCGCTCGCTTCGTACGGATGGCCCGCTGACGTGACGACTCGGTGATAGGATTGAATGACCCAGTCGGCATTCGGCGGAGAAACGATCTTCCTTAGAGGTGGCTCTGACGGATACGTCCTGGTTTTTAGTACGTGGTCTCCACTCTCCAAATCAATCGCAGCGTTCTGAGCGAACGTCTGGGTGTCGCCTGGCTCGCATGATGCCCAGCCTGTCGCAGTTGGATCCGAACTGCTGACTTTGGCGACTATAGGGAACTCCATACCTTTCCGCGTGACAATGGACGACGCCATTGCCTGCGCCACAACCTTCTTGTTATACACTCCCGGATCGAATTCAAAGGGTGCATTGGGGGCGGGTTCGTAGACCTTCATCTCTCCCATTGCGGGTTGTTTTCCCGTGGGCGGGGTCATGCGCTTGTCCCGCTGCACGCCTTGCCCCACGGAAAGACCGCCAAGGACAGCCAGAGCTGCGACTGCTAAAGCCAAAGTTTGTAGTTTCTTCATGATGTCTCCTTCTCCTTATTTCGTGAGTGATTTGAGCACGACACCTTGCGTCGATTCGTGCTTACATCCATGAGTGAGTTTGCGCCGGCGAAACGTAACGATGAGGCGGGAGCCCTTTTTCAGCCTTCGCGTCTTGAAGTCAGAGGATCTTAGCCCATGGTTCAAGTTCGAGCGGTGCAGAATTGGCAAAGAGCCCGAGCCGGTGAAGGGCTCGGGCTCCCGGATTGGGGTGAGGATACGTTGATGGTTCTTAGTGTGCGCAATCGCCAGTCAAACGCGCGTTGATGAACATCCCGGATGGCCCTCCAGCATTGTTAACCCGGACGATCAGCGTATGGGGGGCCGGGCATAACAGGTTTGGTAAAGGTCGGTAGGGACTGGTGTGAAGTGCTGAAAATTCACCGAGGGATCAGTGCGCGGGCGAGGAGCCCGGGCCGGTGAAGGGCTCGGACTCCCCGTGGGGGTGAGGATTGTCTCCTCGCGCCGGGGCGCGAATGCCGGCAGTGCAATCGAATCGTCGCCCAAACGCGCGCCCGGCGAAGATCAAGCTGCCCTGCGATGGCCGTCAGGAATTCGCCGCCTCAGATCAAACGGTTGCAGCTCACGGATAGGATTAAGGATGGTGTTAGCGGCGCCGGGATGAATCCTGCACTCAGGCAGCACGATGCAGAACTCGACTTCGCAGCAGTCCTGCATATCTTCAGTGTGCATGCTGAGACGGAAGCACAATCGGCCCGGTTTCGCTCCCTTAATTGTTAGCACCGGAGTGGTAAAGCTCTGTCCGGGGGCCAGATTGACGGCGAAGTAAGTCTGCGACAGAGTCACCCCTGACGGATAGAGGTAAATGTTCTTGATCGTGTTCGGGCTCGTGTTAACGATTGTGAAGGTGCCCGTGTAGGCTCCTTTTGGATCGCATTCGAACCTGGCCGTTGCCGTGGCGCAACAATCAGGCAACACGGGGCAGACTTTGACGGTGCAGCAGGGACCATCTTTGGTCATGAGGGTGACGAAGAAGCACGAGTCGGATCCCGGCTTCACGTTCCCCAGGTCGACCGTAATGGTGGTGGATTGACCGGGGTGAAGCGGTGTCTCGAAAACCTGCTGACTCAAAGTTAATCCGCCAATGGGAGTGAGCAGAATATGTTCCACGTCCTTGCCGGACTTGTTAGTGACGCTGAAGGTGTATGTGTAGCCACCAGAGCCGTCAGCCTTGCAGACTGCTGGAGGAGGAGTAATTGTCGCGCACGAGGATGTTTGGGGACAGGCATCGTCGCGAAAACAAAAATTGTCGTAGCCAACTTCTTCAGCAGGATTGCCGGTAAAATCTATAGGAAATTGTATGTCGGTGACGTTGGCCAATATACCATTCCAACTGGAGTTAGGAGCGCCATCTAACATCTGCCATCCACCTTCAGCATTGCTCGGAAGATTACCGTTCGCGAGCAGCGCGACCGGTGCACAAAGGTGATGCCAACCCGGATTCGAAGCTCCGTCTTCGGTGACAAAGGTATTGGACCGGTACACCGCGCGAACGGGAGGATTTCCGCCTGCGCCATCCGGGTCAGAGATGAGAATGAGCGATGGGAAGATGGGACGGAAGGTACCTGTGGGACAAGTACCCGACGTAGTACACAGGTGGTCGTCTCCGATGTGGCCGTCAGTTAATCCATCAATAAAGAGTCGGAAGTCGAAACAAAGCGCACCACAGCCTTTCTCCGCAAGTTTGGTCCAGTTGCCACGATATTCGGGGCTCGCACTGATCCATGAGGTTCCCGATAAGTCAGTGGCGTGGAAATAAAAATCTGAGGGCTGTCCGGACGGGCCGGGTGTTTTGATTTCAACTTTGACCTGAGACCCGCCGTTTCCCCATCCATGCAGGGATTTGTCGTTGAAGTCCGTGCAGAACAGTTCGACAAATGGTATGCCTTGAGCTATTACCGCGCGAAGGTACGATTGCACAGGTGGTGAAGCGACCAACAAAGCCAGCACGGCAATAAAACTCAGTCTTCGTAAGAAGCCGGTTCTGCGAGATTCTTTAAGGGGTTGCCGGGGCGCCACTCGAACGGAGCGGACCCATTTGGTCGCTCTGTCGCGCGATCTGGAGGAAAGGTTTAAGCCGAAACTTTTCATGATTGCTCCTTTTGTTGACATCAGTCGATGTGAGGAGGCGTTGTGAGCCTCTTGAAAATCTGAACTATCCTGTTCATGGTCCTTCCTGAAACTAATTCTTTTAAGCTGCGCTGCGACGGCCGTCAGGAATTCGCAGCCTCAGGTCAAACGGTGGCGCACCTCCGGCGCACCAAGTTTTAGGGCCGGCGTGATCCGGACACCGGACACGCAGGCAAAACGATGCACTGCTGGCCCTGACAACACTTCTCCATATTTGCGGTGTGGAGACTGATGTCGAAGCAAAGCTTGTCGCCTGGCTTTGCGCCCTTGATCGTTACCTTGGTCGTGAATGTGTTGCCTGGCTTTAATGACACATGGAAATAGTTTGGCGTCATCGTTACGTCCGCCGGATATAGATAGATGTGCTCGATGGTATCGACGCCGGTGTTGACGATGGACATCGTGTAGGTAAAGGTGCCGTCTTTGTTGCACTCGATGCTTTCTTCCTTCGCCACGGCGCAACACTCGGGAAGAACCGGGCAAACGCGTGTCGTGCAGCACTCTCCATCCTTCGTCATCAACGTGACGTCAAAACACGCCGCCTGCTCTGGCTTTCCGCCGCTGATGGTTACCTGCAGCGTGAGCGAGGCTCCAATGGCAATTCCTCCCGTGGGAAGCGGCGGCTGTTGCGGGTCGATCGTGATGCCGCTGTTGGGCGGGGGCGTCAACAGCACATCGGTAACGACGCGGCCTGTGTTGTTGGTGACGGTGAAGCTGTAGAGATAACCGCTCGTGCCATCTGCCTTGCAGGAAATTTCATTGGTCTTGACGGGGCATGATTCAGCGGACGGCGGACAGCCGGTGACGGTTAACGTGTCCCTCGCCTTGGTCACGTCGAGATTGGTGACGTGCGAGAAGTTGGTCTGGTCATTGACGAAGGTCCCACATGAGGAAGCCTTTTTCTTGGCAGGTCCCGGTTCTTCTGTCGTAGCCTGTTTCCCTGTCTCGAAGACCGAGAAAGTGTTCTGGAAACTGCCCTGCGTTTTGTAATACCCCTCAATGCGGACGACCACTTCAGTGCCCACCTTGATCTGAATGTTTGGCACGATTAAGGGAAGTGTGGTACCGGATGGCGGCACATTCGTTGAGAAAGGACAGACGGCCACACCGAATGCGTCACACGACACTTTCAAGATGACGAAGTTGGGGTCAAACGTGCTGGGCGAAAGGCTATCTCGCAAGGTGATGTTGACCAGGTTGTTTTGCGCCAGATTCGAGTTTCCGATTGTGATCACATACAGAAGGGGAACGCCGATCGACCATGAGCTGATCGGTGACGTGGTGGTAGTGGGAATCGGGCTTAGGCTGGTGAAACTTGTATTTCCGGGGTAGATGGATTGGTTAAGAGTAAAGTTTGCGGTTGCCGTTGCTGAAGACTTAATTGGCAGATTGTTCTTAGAGTCGGCATCCGTTGACTTGATGGCATCAATGCCCGGCATCAATTTTCCAGCTGCCCACGGCTTAGAACTGCTCACCAAAAACAGAATGCCTATGGCAAAAAAGCAAACGAGGCCCAGCCGTGCCCGACTGAAACCTGTTACCGTGGACTGCTTCATCTCTAATCTCCTTTTCTTCCCTTGTGAAAGGTCGGCAGCGGAAGTCCTCCGTATCGAAGCCACCGGAATGTCTGTGGCTTTACTTCGACCGGCGCCTCTGGCCAGCACCGAATTCGTGCTTGCATCGGTGAGTGACTTTTTCTCGGAGAAACGTAACGCGGCCTCAGACGGTCTGTGGTAGGCCTCTCATCAAAGGAAACAACGCAACGTTCTCTTGGACTCGTCACACTCGGGAATTACCCGGTCGCACCAGCCGCGGAGAGTTATTGGTTTTGCCCTTGAGGAAGAGAGGAGGATCAGGAGAAGAGAGGGAAGCGAGTTAGTAGAAAGTCGCCCTTAGCCAACGAAGACTTTTCAGAGCGACGATGATCCATCGATTGATATTTCCTCAGAGTAGTGAAACACGAGCCTTCCTGCGGATTGTGAGTCTCCGGGAATGCAACTCCTGACGAACGGTCGTCTTTGTTTCCGGACGCCATCAAGAAGCAGGTGGCGATGCTGCACGATCACGGGAAACAGCACACGGCATAGGAGGCACGTAGCACGAAAATCGGTTCCGTTTTTTCGGCGGCTCCGAATCGACTGGGCAGCTGCCATTGAATTCACGTCGTTTATCATCATCGTCTTCTCTTTGGATCAGATGTGCACGAGTCCTTGATTCGATCGTGCTCGCATTTATAAGTGACTCTTCGCGGAAGGGACGTAACACTGCTATCTTTTTCCGACCTTGTTGTCTTTGAGTGTGTGCCTTAGCTGCCGGTGAAATTTGGCTTAGCAGAAGTCAATGATTCGATTTAGAAAAGTGAGTGGGCGTACGGTCAGGTGACTGATAGGCATGGCCCAACGATCAATGTGGCGAAACTTCTCGGTCTCAAAGTCAATTTCGCGTCCGCTATCAAGAGCTACAATGAATTCTTCATCTTTGATTTGCCTGATTGTTTCCAAGCTCGCCGTTGGCGACTCGGTGTTCCGCGAATGGCGCGCGAAACAGCGCAAGGACGGTGGCGAGTAAAGTCAGCGCACTCACAGTGCAAAATTCGACAGCCCTTGTCACGCCTGCGCACGGCCTTCAATCCTGAGAGCGGAACGGTCACTTACACCTATGATGAGAATGGTAATTTGCACACGAAAGTTGACGCTCGCAGCATTACCACGACCTATGCTTACGACTCGCTGAATCGTGTCGCCAGTAGAAGTTATTCCGACAGCACACCCACCGTCACTTACCCCTATGACACCGCGACCAACGGAAAAGGCCGGCTCACGTCAGTCAGCTCCAGTGTTTCCAGTTACAGTTACAGTGGCTATGACGCGACGGGCAAGGTGTCTGGAGCAACGCAGGCGATTGGCAGTCAGACTTATTCGCTGACTTATGGCTACGACCTCTCGGGGCATGTCACTAAGATTACTTATCCCTCGGGGCGCGAAGTGAACTACAACTATGACAATGCGGGCAGGTTGGCCGACAAAGACTCCAACAACCTGGCCTTCACCGGAACCCTGGGCGACAACACGCTTCGCACTTACTCGAGGGGAATCAGTTACGCTCCCGGCGGCCAGATGACGCAGGAACGTCTGGGCACGACGACGGCGATTTACAACAAGCTCTTTTACAACTCGCGCGGGCAGTTGGCCGAGATACGCGAAGGGTTGAGCGCGAACAACGACAGCTCAGAGCGGGGCGCGATCATCAACTTTTACAGCGACCATTGCTGGGGCATGTGCACCCCGACGCAGCAGAACGATGGCAGCATGCCCGACAACAACGGCAATCTGTTGAAACAGGAGATCGACGTGCCCGGGAGCGATCATTTTTCAGTGCAGTGGTTTGTCTACGACTCGCTGAACCGCTTGCAGTCGGCGAATGAAGTGGACTACCCGTACGTGGGAGGCTCGCAGGAGCGTTGGCGTCAGACTTACATCTACGATCGTTTTGGCAATCGGACTATCGATCAGAACTCAGCTAACACATACGGTGACGGCATTCCGAAACCCAACTTCAGCGTGATCACGGCCAGCAATCGTCTGGGCGGGCGTTTGGTTGATTGGACGACCGCTTGAGTTTGACTTGCTGCGCCTGAGCAAAGCCAACATTTGTAACACCGAACAAGAGGAGACAGACAAGACTGGCCCGGATTAGGTGGGAGGGTCGAGACAAAACTCCAGGCCGCTGAAATGAGCGACCTGGAGTGATTAAACAAACCTGTACTAATGCGCCAATCAGGTTAGGTCTTTCCATGAGAGTTCAGTGGGCCATGTGGGTATGGCTGAGCTTCAGAGTCAATCTCGTGATGGAGCGTGAGGGTTGGGGCGGAGAAGAAGGGATCTAATTCCCCTTATCCTTTCTCTTCCACTTCAACATCTGCGGCTCCGGGTCGTCAAGCAGTTTTTTCGGCCTGACCCTAAACCCTGGGGAACCCTTTGATTACGGGCAGGGAAGGCCAGAAATGGCCCAAAGTCAATAGAAAGTTCATTACTGGTTGTTCATTACTGGTTGGGAAACGTACCCGACATGGTAATTTTGAATGGGAGCGAGCGGGAAGATCGAAGCGACCGTTCTATTTTCAGTTGAACGACGAATCGCAATTCGCGTTTGCTGGCATTTGGGATCACTGGAGAAGCGGCGAGCAATCAATCAAGTCGTGTGCAATTATCACTACATCAGCGAACGAGCTGATTGAGCCGCTTCACGATCCTATGCCGGCAATCCTGCGATCAAGAGTAATACTCCAGTGATACTAAGCCAGTCTCTGAACTAAATAAACAGCCTGTAAGTTGTTGAAATGATTGGAGGCGGCGATCGGAATCGAACCGATGAATAAAGGTTTTGCAGACCTCTGCCTTACCACTTGGCTACGCCGCCATGCATGAAAAAAGGCGGAAAGGTGAAGAATTCCAATTTTCAGTTTGCAGTCTTCAGCCCCGAACCGCGTCTAGCGGCTACAACACTGAAAACCAAAAACTGAAAATCTATTCTTCATTCCGCCTCGGAATCTTTGAATTGGAGCGGGAGACGAGATTTGAACTCGCGACCCTCGCCTTGGCAAGGCGATGCTCTACCACTGAGCTACTCCCGCTTTTTCAAAGAAATTTGATTCTAATGATTGAGCAGACGTTGTCAAGGCAAGGGGCGTAAAGCAGACTGTCTAGTCCGCTTCGCTTAGCAAACGAATTCGCAGACTGGACAGTCTGCGATACATCTGGCGATCTAAAAGCCCGCGCCTGTGGCACAGATTACTGCGGCAGAGGCGTCTTCAGAACATTCGCGATGTACTCAGCCAGCCCTACGTCAGCGCCATCATGACGAAACTTGTAGAAGTTCGTCAGTTGCGTCATCCATTGCGTCTTTGCGGCCGCCTGATCGTTTCCGGCCAGCGCCACCGCTCGCGCATAAGCATCAATCATCTTGTCGACGACCTTGTTGATACTCTCCAGCGCCGCTTTGCTTTCCGGACTCTCTGGCTGATTGGCAAAGCGCTTACTGAAATCGTCCGACAGACGCTTGTATGGACCATTCTGATAAGCGAGAGCCAGATAGTAGTAGGTTGAAGTCGCCGACTTGCGATCGCTCTCTATCTGCGCGGCTTTGATAAAGTTGGCAATCGACGACTCGGGCTTAGGCTTCAAATTGTAAAAGCCCACGGCGTAATACAGAGACGCCAGCACATCTTCCTTATTCTTAAACGGTTCCCAGTTGTCCGGGGCCTTGCCTGCTTCGATTAGTTGAATCGCTTTCTGCGCGTAGTTCGCCGCGTCGGCGTTAAAAGCTTCGTTGCGCGCTTCGGTGCTCGCAATCACTCCTTCATAACCCAGCGCGATCAAAACTTTGACGTTATCGGGGTTGTCGGCCAGAACCTGTTTAGCCAACCCGTAGGCTTTGGCGAAATCCTTCTGAGTAAAACTTCCGAGGAGTTGCTGCTCGCGATCGGCACGCTCGGCTGCGAGACGCCGGTTCTTCTCGTCTTCCTCGTAGGCTGCGATCCAGGCCTTGAGGTAGCGCGTGTATTGATCATCTTCCTTGTTGTAACGCGCCATGTAATCTTTCGCCGCTTGATAAGCCGCCAGAGGGTTGGGCTCGCGATTGTCGACGAACTTTTTGTAAGTAGTGACTTTGAATTCGTCGTCAGTCTCCTGAACAACCTGGCCCGGTCGCGGCTGGGCCTGCAAAGTTGTCGCGGAAAATGCGAGCGCCAGACCAAAAAATAGTGCGAGAAATACGCGGTGTTTCATTAATCTCGAATGCCTCCTAAAACTAATCGCAGCCTTGGATGCCGATGCTAAGGAAAACGTCTAATCGGCTTATGATTTTAGCAGAGAGACCAGCGGGATTAGAACTGAGCGAGTTCGGAGTAGGGTCTGAATTTGCGGTTTTCTTCTATGAAACCGGGAAGCCCGCCTCAACGCGGAACTCCAAATCCTGCGGGTGGGCGGCTAATCCGGCAACCGGCAGGTCGACAATCTCCCAGGCCGCCCGGTTTCGCAGCAGCGATGACATTAACGCCGCATGCAAAAGGTGGCCACTGCGCTCGGCGCGTACGCGACCGAGAATCGTCATGCCCAGCAGGGCCAGATCGCCGACGATGTCCAGGATTTTGTGGCGCACGAACTCGTCCGCGAACCGCAAACCTGTTTCATTCAACATGCCATGCTTTGTGAGCACGATCGCATTATCGAGCGAGCCGCCGCGAATCAAATTAGCTCTTCTCAGAGCTTCGACTTCTTCGATGAATCCAAACGTGCGCGCCGAAGCGATGTCGCGCGCAAACGATCCGTTATCCAGAGTGAGCGAGCGGTGCTGTACGCCTATGAACGGATGCGGAAAGTCGATCGTGCAATCTATCTCGTAACTGTCGGCCGGTTCAATCGTGATGCTGCGGTTTCCGGTGACCGCGGAAACTTTCTCGCGCACCAACAAGGCCCTGCGGGCCAGAGGCTGTTCGACTACGCCGGCGTGTTCGATCATTTCGGCGAAGGCTTCAGACGAACCGTCCATGATCGGAACTTCGAGGTTGTCGACTTCAACGTAGGCATTGTCGATATCGCAGCCGCGCAAGGCTGCCAAAAGGTGCTCGACCGTTGAGAGCATGACGCCGGTGCGCATCAGTGTGGTGGCATAACTACAATGGGCCACCGACTCGACCGTCGCGGGAATTTCGAATCCACCCAAATCCGTTCGGCGAAAAACGTAGCCGGTGTCAGGCGGCGCCGGCGTCAGACGAACATTGACCGGAACTGCTGTGTGTAACCCAATACCGCTTACTTCAACGGGATTCGCTAAGGTGGTTTGCCTCGCGCGTGAAGGCTTCATTAATGAATTCCTTTTGATCAAAGGAGCTGAGAGAACGCTGATTACATGAGCAACCATTGTGCCTTTGCGACAATTCAATAAAGATCGTTGTCGAGAGTTCCGACTGTGGCGTTTTGGCAACGAACGAATTTCGCTGCGCGGTAAACGTGCCACTGAGAAGTTCACCACAGAGGACACAGAGAAAACAAATACGCAACGAGATGAAATTGAAGGTCCTGCTGTTTCTAATCATTCATTAGTCTTCTCTGTGGCCTCTGTGGTTATGTCCCTGATGACTTGCGCTTGCGTTACGCAAACGGCCTCCCTATGATCAAATACAATGCCAACCACGTTGTCCTTTGATGGGACTAAGCCGAAGGATCGAGTCTTTCTGATCGACTCAATGTCACACATCTTTCGCGCTTTTTTCGCGCCGCTCGCGAATCGCGCGGCGCCGCTGATGACTACCAAGGGCCAGGTGACGCAAGCCGTCTATATCTTCACCAACATGTTGCGGAAGCTTCTGCAGGACGAGAAGCCAAAATACATCGCGGCGATTTTTGAATCGAAGGAGAAAACTTTCCGGCACGAAACCTACAGCGATTACAAAGCGAATCGAGAGCAAATGCCTGACGACCTGGCTTCGCAACTGCCTTACATCAGGCGTCTCTGCGAAGCCTACAACATTCCCATGATCAGCGTGACCGGCTTTGAAGCCGACGATGTCATCGGCACTCTGGCGGTGCAGGCCGCGAACAAGGGATTGCAAGCCGTCATCGTTTCCAATGACAAGGACATGTGCCAGATGGTGCGCGATCCTCTGGTCGTGTGCATGCGCCAGAACTCGCAGGTGGTCAAGAGAAAAGAACCTGTGCCTGCGATTGAATGGTGTGACGAGGCTTGGGTGGAAAAGAAGTTCGGCGTGCCGGCGAACAAGCTGGTCGATTTATTGGGTTTGATGGGCGATTCAATCGATAACATTCCCGGCGCGCCCGGAGTTGGGCCGAAAGGCGCGGCGCAGATAATTCAGGATTTCGGCTCGATCGATAACGCGCTCGCTCACTGGGAAGACATCAAGAACAAGCGATACCGCGAATCCCTGCGTGACAATGCCGAACTGATTCGCAAATCACGCGAACTGGCCGAAATCAAAACCGACATCAATATTGAATTGGATCTCGAACAGTTGCAGGCGCGGCCGCCTGATCGTACGGCAGCTTATGAACTGTTTCGCGAATTGGAATTCGCAAACCTCACCAGCGAATTTGCCGATGCCGCGAAAGCTTCTGTCAGCACCGTCGAGCGACGGTATTCAATCATCAAAGATAAGCGCGCCCTTGATTCGTTGATCGAACAACTATGGCAGGCAGAGAGCATCGGAATCGCTTTGACGAATTCTTCTGAACCCGGCGCGGGGCAGCAACAGAGTCTGCGCGACGAACACGGCGCGCGGGGAATTGCGCTTTCGTCCGAGCCGGGCAAGTCGGCTTTCGTTGATCTGGAAAACTTTGCCGAAGGGCGCGACACGGCAATCAATTCGCTAAGAGAGTTGTTGACTAACGGCCTGCTGGAAAAGTCTGTTCACGATCTGAAGCGAACGACGGCGTTGCTGACGCCTCTCGGAATTGAATTGGGTGGTTTGGCGGAAGACACACTGATCGCGGCGTATCTTCTGGATCCGACGCGCAGCAAGTATGAGTTGCGTGACCTGGCCCACGAAACCGCGAACCTTGAAAGCGGCGGGCCGCCCTACGAAGGTTGGAATGAAGCAGCATGGCAGGCAGCCGAGGTCGCCGACCTGACGGCCCAGGTGGCGCCCGTCCTGCGCGCGCGCATCGATGAAAAAGACATCAGCAATATCTATCGCGATATTGAGTTGCCACTCGCGCCATTGCTTTATCGAATGGAACGCGCCGGCATTTGCCTGGATACGGAAGTGCTGGCTGAGCTTTCGCAACATCTCGGCGAGGAGCTGGAAAAACTTACGAACAAAATCTGCCAGCTCGCCGGCCGCGAATTCAACATCAATTCTCCCAAGCAGGTCGGCGAATGTTTTGAAGCACTCAACATCATTTCAGGTCGCAAGACTTCCACCGGCCGCGTCTCAACCAGCAAGGCTGTGCTCGAAGAGCTGGCCCTGACGCATGAGTTGCCGCGTTTGATTATTGAGTATCGCGAGTTGGAAAAATTGAAGAGCGTTTATACCGACGCGCTGCCCCATCAAGTCGCGGCCGATGGGCGTATCCATGGACAACTCAATCAAACCGTGGCGGCGACCGGACGTTTGTCAGCCAGCGATCCGAATCTGCAAAATATTCCGATACGGACTGAACTCGGGCGGCGCATTCGCCGCGCGTTTGTCGCTGAGCCGGGCAACAAATTGATTTCAGCCGATTACTCTCAACTGGAATTGCGTCTGTTGGCGCATATCACGCGCGACGAAGTAATGCTCGATGCCTTTCAAAAAGGCGACGACATTCACAATCGGACGTCGCGTCTGGTCTTTGGGGCGAAGACCGATGCCGAATTGAAAGAGGCCCGGCGTTTTTCCAAGATTGTGAACTTTGCCATCGCGTACGCAATTGAACCCTGGGGTTTGTCACAGCGCGTTGGGATCAGCCGCCAGGAAGCTCGCAAAGTGATCGACGATTACTATTCGACTTACAAAGGCGTGCGCCGTTACATGGACGAGATTCCGTTGCAGGCGCGCGAACACGGTTACGTGCGATCGCTTTACGGCCGGATTCGCCCGCTCGCGGGAATCAACGATCGCAACGCCAATATTCGCAAGGCAGCCGAGCGCGAAGCGATCAATATGCCGATTCAGGGCACCGCGAGTGACATTGTAAAGATCGCAATGCTTCGCGCCGACGACGCTTTTCGCCGTGAGAAGCTGGATGCGCGGATGCTGATGCAGGTGCACGATGAACTCCTGATCGAGTGCCCGGCCGACGCCGCCGAAAGAGTGGCGCAGACCTTAAAGCGTGAGATGGAGAACGCCGTGGAGCTGGACGTGCCGTTGATCGCTGAAACGGGAATTGGCGACAATTGGATGGATGCTAAACACTAAAAGGAAAGTGCAAATTGAAAGTGAGAAATGAAAATTGCGAATTGACACGAGCGGAGAGCGCTCATGCGGGCTTAGCACGCAAATTTTCAATTTGCATTTTATAATTTTCAGTTTTCAATGCTTTTCTAATCCAACGTATAACTAATGTTGCGCAGATCCAAACCGAATCAAGCACAGGACGGCGAGGTCGTCTATCGACGCATTCCGACCAACGCGACGGAGCGCGCGCCTGGCTCGAGAGATCTGCGTCTCGATCCGGCATTGCTACCGCTAGTCGCGGGGTTTGCACTCGTGCTTTTGCTAATCCTGGTGCTCGGTAATCTGAGTATTCGTCGAATTGAGGAAACCAGCAGTAAGGCCCTCGTCATGGGGGAATCGTTTGCCGCTAAAAACAAGCTTCTGCTCGAGCTGCGCGTAGCGTTAACGCGGTTGGACAACGAGGCGCGCGACCGCATGGGAGCTGAAGCCCGCCGCGAGATTCGCCCGCCATTGGATCTGCGGCTCGACACGGCTCGCAACAAGGTCGCCGATCTCCTGCCCCAGCTCGATCACTTGCCGCTGTCTGAATTGCCGAAGTGGCAAAAGTTTCGCGATGACCTGGAGGCCTATGTCAAGCTAACCAAAGACAAGAATGCTTACGTCGAGAAGGGATTCGCTGCATTCCGGGATGTCGATTTCGAACTGAATGATCTGGTAACGGACCAGGCGATTCAGCAAACCCGGATATTTCACGACGCCGAAACGCTGCAGCTGTCTGCTACCCGCACCATTCGTTTGTGGAATTTGTTCGCCTTAGTCGCGGGATTAGCGGTAGCCGTGGCGACGACCTGGCAAGTCCAGCGTCGCTTTCGGCAGACGCGTCGAAGCACCGAAGATGCCAGGCGGGAACGCGAATTCAGCAATCAAATGCTCGAAGGCATGGTCAGCGCCATTGCGGCCGTAGATCGCCAGGATCGAATTCGCAGCGCGAACACTGCTTTCATGCGGATCTTCCCGCGGGCGGCGATTGGCTCTTCGATTCACGATCAAATTGCCACGCCTGAAGCCGTGAAACTCCTGGAAGCTGCGACCGCCTCGCACGTCGTGGTCTCAACCTACCGAGGCCGTTGGAACCTGGACCATGAAGATGGAGTGGTTTATTACGATGTTTATTCTTCACCACTGGAAATCGATGGCGAGCACGGGCAAATTCTCACTCTAGTCGACGTGACCGAAGCGACGAAAGCTGAAGCGGCCCTGCGTCGCAGCGAGTCGCTGGCCGCGGTAGGCGCGGCCGCGGCGCAACTGGCGCACGAGATTAAGAATCCGCTCGGCAGCATTCGTTTGGGTGTTGAGATGTTGCGGCAGTACACCTCCAGCGACGAAGCCGAGAAAACGATTTCACTGGTCGAGCGCGGCATTCATCACTTGAACAAACTGGTGGTTGACGTAACTCAGTTTTCGCGGCGACGAGACCTCGATGTAGGACCGGCAGATTTGCATGAGGTGATCGAGTCCAGCATCGAGCTGGTTGCCGACCGGGTTCGCGACAAACAAACTCCGATTGAAACAAAGTTCGCTGCGCCGGAGATCCAGGGCGTTTGGGACAGCGAGCAGTTGCGCGAAGTCTTCGTCAATCTACTGGCCAATGCTATTGATGCGAGTGAACCGCGTTCGCCGGTTGAGATTTCGGTCGAGCTAATCGCGAACGAGAGTGGGGCTCACCGGCTTAATCACGGAGTATTTTCCAATGGTGATCGGGCGCGCATCGTCATCACCGATCACGGTTCAGGAATCGATCAGAAGGCGCAAAGCCGTCTGTTCGAACCATTCTTTACTACGAAGAAGCGCGGCACCGGATTGGGCTTATCAATCGTCCGGCAAATCATTGACCTTCACGGCGGAAACATCGAAGTCAAAAGCCAGCCAAAGAAAGGCACGACTTTTCGGATTGAGCTGCCACTGCAATCCGCTTCGATCGATAGGCCGGTGTCCCAGGCCAAACAGTAGGGTCTGATTTCGCTAGCTGACGACTTGAAACAGCCCGGGCAATTTGTGGCACATAAGTCTTGTAGGGACGTAATGTTTATAGATACCTGGCGGTCCAGGTTTGATAGCTCCGTGGGAGCGCAATGTGGGTTGCACCTTGTTTCGCTTCTACGGAGCCTAATCACATTTGATTGTTCTGCCCGGCGGCGTAGTCTGTGGATGAAACGATTACGATTTACTAAATATGTTGCCTCCAACTTTTGAAGACATCGTTGCCGCCCGCAAGTTCATTGCGAAGTATTTACCGAAGACTCCGCTGGTTCGTCTCCCGAAAATATCTGAAGCGCTGGAGTGCGATTACTATGCGAAGTTAGAGAACCTGCAACCTACTGGCGCATTCAAAGTACGCGGCGGCGTGAATCTGGTTGGGAACGAGGTCAATACCTCCCGTGTCAGCGGGTCGGATGATCAAGCGACTTCGGCTAACGGTGGCGTCACTCTCATTACCGCCTCGACCGGTAACCATGGCCAATCGATCGCGTACGCCGGCAGATTATTTGGCGCGCGCGTGATTATTTATGCGCCGGCTGAGAACGTGAACGAATCAAAGATGCAGGCGATGCGCGATCTCGGCGCTGAAGTCCGTCATCATGGCCGTGACTTTGACGAAGCGCGGCTTGAAATTGAACGCCTCGCGCCTGAGAAAGGCTACCGTTATGTGCATTCGGCAAATGAGCCGGCGCTCATCGCCGGTGTGGGCACAATCGGGTTGGAGATTTTCGAAGACCTGCCCGACGTCGATGTCATCATCGCGCCCGCTGGCGGCGGCAGTTGCGCCGCCGGCAATTGCATCGTGGCTGGCGAGCTGAATCCGAAGGTGCGAGTTTTCGCTACGCAATCCGAAGCGGCGCCGGTCTTATGGCACGCGTTCCGAAACCGCTCTTTGAATCCGTATCCGACGATGGCCACGGTGCACGAAGGCCTGGCGACGCGCGTTCCTTTTGAGCTCACAAACAAGATCCTCTGGGAGTTGCTCACTGATTTCATTCTCGTCAGCGATGAAGAGATTAATCAAGCGATTCGCATCCTTGCGCTTGACGCCAAACAAGTTGCCGAAGGCGCAGGCGCCGCGTCACTCGCCGCCGCGATCAGGTTGAGCAGTGTCAGAAGCCCGACCGTGAGGGAGGGCAACGTGGTGTCAGAGGATCTGCGCGGCAAGAAAGTCGTGGGCATCCTTACCGGCGGCAATATTCCTGCGGAGCGCCTTGCGAAACTGATGCGATCAGTGTGATTAGGGGTTATTTATCTAAGGCCGAAGCGGGTGGCAATAAGCCGCGAAGCGGCGGCAGACTTAAGCCCAAGTCGAGGCTTGGCGAGCCTTGGGAAACTGTACCTAAGATTGATGAGTCGCGAAGCGGCGACAGAGATCCTCAGGCACGAATCTTTTTCTAATCAGTACTCATAACGTGTCATAACACTCTTTTTCACCGTGAGTCACTCACAAGTTGACCGAGTACAGGATTCACAGCACTACCTAAAAGTCACGCGATAGGGCTTTGCTGCAAAAGTATCGAAGAGCACAAACAGAGCGGCTTGCCGCTCCCCAGTGCGGAAAGGCTTGCCTTTCCGCGAGGG
>Ga0207653_10000245_pt1 | contig 35374 bp, 32 predicted proteins | sample KBSK5251metaG_FD_184341 | JGI IMG/M metagenome (GOLD analysis project Ga0207653, IMG submission 184341) | Corn, switchgrass and miscanthus rhizosphere microbial communities from Kellogg Biological Station, Michigan, USA - KBS K5-25-1 metaG... | ecosystem: Host-associated > Plants > Roots >...
TATCGCCCTGAGCAACCGAACGAGGACCGGTGGCATTCGTCAACGCGATATCGGTCGGCTTGGGGGTCACCGTGACGAGTTCGGACCGCCGGTTGTTGGCGCCGTTGTCGTCGGCCAGCGCCTGGGTCGCAACGAGCGTGTGCCCGCCCAGGGCCGCGCCCGTAGTATTCCACGGGAACACGAGCGTCCTGCTGCTGCCGGCGGTGAGTCCTGAGATCGTCTGGGTGCCGAGCGCGACGCCGGCGGTCGAGTCCTGCAGCGTGACGATGATGTCACTCGTCACATTCTGATTGCCGACGTTGGTCACCGTCACGCCGATGTTGGCGCCGTGGCCCACGATCACCGAGGTCGGTCCGCTGAAACTCGCCACCGCGATGTCAGTCACGGGCGCGTTGACGGGAATCGTCACCGACCGTTGGTCGTTCGTGGCCCGGTCGTCGGCAAGCAGTTGATGGGCAACGAGCGCGTGGTCACCGGTCGCGCTTGGCGTCCACGCGAACGTCAGCGTGGTCGAGACGCCCGCGGCGAGGCCGGCAACGGTCTGCGTCCCGGCCGTGACTTGCTCGGTCGTGTCCTGCAGCACGACGTCGAAGCTCGAGACCGCCTGGTTGCCGACGTTCTTCACCGTGACGGTTATAGAGGAAGCACTGCCCTGCACCGCGGCGCTCGGTCCGCTGATGCTGGTCACGGCCAGGTCTGTGAAGGGTCCGGGCGGCGGCGGATCGAAGCCGTCGATCGTGACGCCGAAGCGCTGGAGGACGAGGTCGATCCGGTTGGCGATGGTGACCGACGAGCTGCCGGCGAACAGCAGGCCCACGGGATTCAGGTTCGCGTCGTCGGTAACGATGAGCGATCCCGAGTCGCCGCCGCCGCTGAACGTTCCGGGCGAGATGATCAGCTGGTCGACGTAGCGGGCGGTCTTGGTGCACGTGAATCCCGACACCGCGTAGCAAATGGTCACCGTCGCGTTCACGCCGGTGATCTGGCCGTGCGTCAGTTTCGTGGTGCGGCCGTACTTCTGCACGTTGAGACCGAGCAGCCCGTCACGGTTGTCGAACAGCCCGTCGCCGTTGGCATCGCCGTAGATCGTCGAGTTCGGCATGCTGTAGCCGTCGTCCGCAGGCGTGGCGTTGTCGAGCACGGCGGGGTTCGAGAGCGCGATCGCGGCGTCGATGGTGTTGGTGCCGTTGGCCGCAAACGAGATCACCTGAAAGTCGGTCAGGGTCGCGATCTGATCGGCCGCCGTGCCGCCGTCGAACGGACCAGGCTGGTACTCGGGGTCGCCGATACTCGCGCCGTTCGAGTTCGCCAGCACGTGATTGTTGGAGAGGATGTACACGTTGCCGAGCGCATCCCGCACGCGGGCGCCGATCGTGCCGGCGGTGATCGCCGGATGCCCGACCGAGTACCCCATCGGGGCGGGCCGCTTGCGCTGCGTCGGATCACTGAAGGCCATCAAGCGGCCGCTGACATGCACTTTGACCGGGACGCCATCGAGCGCTCGCGGCAACCCGGGTACCCCTTCGCGCTCCGTCAGGATCAGGACGCCGGCGCCGCCGTCCGGCATGGAAGTGACCGCGGTGCCGACGACGCCCGGCATGTCGAGGAGCGCGGGCGTGTGACTCCGCACGGCCGCGATCGCGGCGAGCATTCCGACGATGGTGCGGGGGGCGTTGGGGGGCGCAACGGCAGGACCGGTAGACGAACCGGGCCCGATGTCGGAGCATGCGAACCACACCGCCGAAGCGGCAACCAGCACGAAGACTGCAGCGGCGCGACCCAGCTTCCGGCCGATCATGGCAACCCCCCGTGAACCTGGCGTACGGGCGCGGGGGACGATTATGGGGCCGCCGGTTCGACTCGGCTAGTACTCCGGCACGAGGTACTTGGCGCGCACCGCGCGAAACCGCGCCAGCTCCTGCTCCCACATCTCCCAGATCTCGCGAACAGGGCGCCCCGCCTCGACGGCGGCCCGCAACTCGGGTCCCGTCGCCAAGCGATCAAAGCTCGCGGGACGAAACTGGAAAGCGGTGGGATGGGTCACACGAATGGCGGCCAGCAGGGCGACGGCGAGCCTCGTGGGGTCGTAGGCGTTTCGATCGCGCACGCGCAGCTGCACACCGCGCAGCGCGATGCCGGCGTACTTACCGTCGGTCGGCGCGAGCGGCGTGAACGTCGTGGCTCGTACTTCGACGCCGCGCAGCGCCGTGGTGTCGAGGCGCGCGATCACGTGCTCCGGATCGAGCCATGGCGCGCCAATCACCTGGAACGCCATCGTCGTTCCCCGCCCGACGGAGACGTTCGTGCCCTCGAACAAACAGGTGCCACCATAGTGCAGCGCGCTCTCGAGGTCCGGCATGTTCGGCGACGGCTTCACCCAGGGCAGTCCGGTCTCGTCGTACAGCATGGCGCGATGCCACCCCGCGGCCGGAACGACCACCAGATTGGTGTGCAACGCCATCACGTCATTCGCCAGGCGCGCCAATTCGCCGAGCGTCATACCGTAGCGCATGGCCACCGGCATGAATCCCGAGAAGGCCGAATCGGGATCGCCCATGCTCGCGCGCACATTGCCCTGCACCAGGACGCCGCCGACGGGGTCGGGCCGGTCGAGGATGATCACGCGCGTTCCGGTACGCGACGCGGTGCGCATCAACTGCACGACGGTGGCGATGTACGTGTAGTAGCGGGCCCCGATGTCTTGCAAATCGACCAGCAACACATCGACCGAATCGAGCGCCGCCGCCGCCGCGCTACGCGATCCGCCATAGAGACTGTAGATTGGAAGCCCGGTCGCCGAGTCTCTGCTGTCGGGCAGGCCGGTGCGATCTTCGCGGCCGAGAAACCCGTGTTCGGGGCTGAACAAGACTGTGAGTCGTGCGTCGCGCGCCACGCGCAGCAGATCGACGTCGCGGCGGCCGAGGTGATCGACGCCGGTGTTGTTGCTGAGGAGACCGAGCCGCTTGCCGGCGATCAGGTGTGCCGAATCCGACAGCAGGACTTCGATGCCCGGGCGGACCTGGGCGGCGACGAGTGACGGGACGCGTGTTCCGCTGGAACAGCCAATCCCCAACACAACCCAAAAGAGACGATGCGCGCGCATAGACTCCTGATCGTTTCGGTCCTGGCCGCGTGCGGTGGCCGCACGGCTACTGCGCCGACCCTGCCGCGGCCGGTCGCCATCGACGCTGTGCTCGCCAAGCTCACGACGCGGCAAAAAGTGGCACAGCTGGTGGTGCCGTGGCTCGGCGGAAACTACATGGCGCTCGACGATTCCGCCTTCCAGATCGCGACGCGGTGGGTCGATACGCTCGAGGTCGGCGGCATCATCATCTCCGTCGGCTCGCCCTACGACATCGCCGCCAAGCTCAACACCCTGCAGCGCCGCTCCAAGCTGCCCCTGCTCGTTTCCGCCGATCTCGAATGGGGCGCGGCCATGCGCGTCATCGGCGCCACCGCGTTCCCGTACATCATGGCCGCCGGCGCGACGGGCGACGAGCGCGACGCCTATACGATCGGACGAGTCGCGGCGCTCGAGGGCCGGGCCGTTGGTATCCACGTCAATTTTGCGCCCGACGCCGACGTCAACAACAACCCGCTGAACCCCATCATCAATACCCGATCCTTTGGTGAGGATCCGCACGCCGTCGCGCGTCTCGTGGGCGCGTACGTGCGCGGGCTGCAGGACAACGGGATGCTGGCGACGCTGAAGCATTTCCCCGGTCACGGCGACACCGATGCCGATTCGCACCTCGGCCTGCCGACGATCCGGGCGGATTACGCGCGCCTCGACTCCGTTGAGCTCGTGCCGTTCCGCGCCGGAATCGAAGCGGGGGCGCAGGTGGTCATGAGCGCGCACATCGCCTTCCCCGTGTTCACCGGGGACGCGCCCGCGACGTTGTCCGCCGCGATGCTCACAGGTGTGCTGCGCGACTCGCTCAAGTTCAAGGGTCTCGTGGTGACGGATGCGCTCCAGATGGGCGCGATCGTTGCGAAGTACGGCGCGGGCGAGGCGGCGGTCCGCGCGTTCGAAGCGGGCTCCGATCTGCTGCTGATGCCCGCCGATCCCGATTCCGCCATCTCCTCGATGCTGGTGGCGCTCCAGACCCGACGCCTCACGATCGCGCGCCTCGATTCGTCCGTGACGCGCGTGCTCGCGATCAAACGGCAGCTGGGCCTCTTCGAACGGCGCACCGTGCCGCTCGATTCGATCGCGCGGATCGTCGGCTCCAAGACGTTCCAGGACGCCGCCGACGGCCTCGCACAGCGGTCGCTCACGCTGGTGCGCGACACCGCCGGCACGGTGGCGCGGCTGCGCGCGAACCGCAGCCGCATGGCCATCATTGCCTACGGCGACGAGCTGAACAGCTACGTCGGGCAGCGCATGCTCGAGCTGATGCGCGCGGGCGGCGACACCGTCGGCTTCTTCCGCCTCTGGCCGATGTCGGGGACGGCATCGTACGACTCAGCACGGGTCGTGATCGGCCGGGCACCCACGGTGATTTTCGCGATGAACGTGCGGCCGATCGCCGCGAAGGGAAACATTGCACTGCCCGATTCGCTCGCGCGGCTGATCACCATGACCGACTCGGTGAAACCGACCGTGCTGGTGTCGCTCGGCAGCCCTTACCTGTTGAACCAGACGCCCACGGTGAAATCGTACCTGATCGCCTGGAGCGGCGTCCGTCCCGCTGAGCGCGCCGCGGCGCGCGCGCTGCTCGGCTGGTCGCCTGTGCATGGGAAGCTGCCGATCCGGATTCCGCCCGCGTATCCGATCGGCTACGGTCTCACCGTTTCGGACTCTACGTTGGCGCCGGTGAAGCCTCCGGCGCACGTGATTATCCCGTGACGGCGAAGGGCAGTCTCACGATGCTCGCGCTGGCGACAGCGGCCTGTGGGCATCCGCGCCCGGTTCCGCCGATCACGTTACAGCAGCAGTCATACGGCCGGTTCCAGCCCGTCGTCGCTTATCTGCAAACGCAGGTCGATAGCGCCTTCCCCGGCGCGACAGTCGCCGTCGGATACGGGGATAGCGTCGTCCTCCTGGCTGCGGTGGGCCACTACGCCGCGAACGACAAACGGCCGGTGACGACCGAGACGATCTACGATCTCGCGTCGCTCACGAAAGTCATCGCGCTGACGACGGAATGCATTCTCCTCGTGGATCGCGGGAAGCTCGACCTCGACGCGCCGGTGCAGCGCTACGTGCCCGAGTTCCGCGGTCCCATGAAGGACCAGGTGACGATCCGTTACCTCCTCACCCACTCGGCGGGCCTCGTCGCGGACCTGCCGCTGTGGGACTCAACGCGGACGCGGGAGGCGGCACTCGCGATGGTGGACACCTCGCCGCTCGTGTCGCCGCCCGGGACACGGTTCGTCTATTCCGACTTGAGCGCGATCGTCTTGATGCAGGTGGTCGAGCACATCACCGGACGGCCATTTGACCAAGTCCTTGCGGACGACGTCTTCACACCCCTCGGCATGACATCGACGCGCTTCGCACCGCCCACGACCTGGCGCGACCGCATCGCACCCACCGAAATGGACACGTTCTTCCGTCACCGCCTGCTGATCGGTGAAGTGCACGATGAAAGCGCAGCGCGCCTGGGCGGCGTGTCAGGGAATGCGGGGCTGTTCAGCACAGCACCCGACTTGGCCAAGTTCGCGCAGTGGTTGTTGGACTCGCGGCTGACCCCGGGGCGACGCCCCGGGGTTAGCCGACCACAATTGTCTCCGCAGCTGGTCCTTCAGTTCACCCAGCGTCAAAACATTCCACCCGGCTCATCCCGCGCCCTGGGCTGGGACACGCCGTCCGAGAACTCGAGCGCGGGAACGAAAATGGGGCCGAACGCATTCGGGCATACCGGCTATACCGGCACGTCCATCTGGTTCGACCCCGACAGAAGCCTCTTCGTTATCCTGCTGACCAACCGCGTGAATCCCACGCGCGCCAACACCAAGATTTTTCAGGTACGCCGGCGCGTCGCTGACCTCGTCAACGAGATCCTTACTCCACAACCGTAGCCCAGCCGCGCCGCGACAGATCCCGGTAGATCACGAAGCCGCCGACCGCCGCGAGCGCGAGCAGCAAGAGTCCCCGCGTGGTGTCGCCCAGTAGCAGTTTCCCGACCCCGAACAACGCCCCATAGACCAACGTACAGCCCGCGATCCAGTCGAGCAGATTCGACAAGCCGCCGCTCGAGGCTTTGACCTCGGGAGCGATTGCTGCGATTGGTCCCCACCCGCCCCGCGACGGCCGTGTGCGCCGATAGAACGACACCAGCTTCTCCTGCGGCTCCGGCGCCGTCAGATAGGTCACAGCCAGCCAGACGATCGTCGTGATCGCCACCGTGGTGATCATGACCAGGGCAAACTGTTTCGGCTGGTCGGTATCGTAGCCGAGCGCGAGCTGCAGGGTGAGCGATACCACGAATGCCGAGATCATCGCGGAGACCTCGCTCCACGCGTTGATCCGCCACCAGTACCAACGCAGCAGCAGCACGCCGCCGGTCCCAGCCCCCGTCACGATCAAGAGCTTCCACGCCCCGCCGATCGACCCCATAAAGAAGGTGACCACGGCGGAGATCAGTGTGAGCATCACAGTCGCGACCTGCGAGGCCCGGACATAGTACTCATCCGTTCTGTCGCGCTTCACAAAGCGGCGCCAGAAATCGTTGATGAGATAGCTCGCGCCCCAGTTCAGCTGCGTCGCGATCGTGGACATATACGCGGCGGCGAACGCCGCGATCATCAGTCCGCGCAGCGAGGCGGGCAAGTGGTCGATCAAGACGACGATGTACCCGGTTTCCTTGTCGGCCAGGTTCGGATAGAGAATGATCGACGCCAGCGCGACGAGGATCCACGGCCACGGCCGAATGGCGTAATGTGCGATGTTGAACCACAACGTCGCGAGCATCGAGTGGCGCTCGTCCTTCGCGCTGAACATGCGCTGCGCGACATATCCGCCGCCCCCTGGCTCAGCGCCCGGATACCACGTCGCCCACCAGTTCAGGGAGATGTAGACGAGGAAGGTGATCATCGGCATCCACGCCGAGTTCAGATCGGGTATGAGGTTCAGCGCCTCGCCGCGCCCGCTCGCGACGAGTTTGGTCTTCATCGCCTCCATCCCGCCGACCGCGTTGACGGCGAACACCGCCAACACGATCACCATGCCCATCTTGATCACGAACTGCACCACATCGGTGACGAGCACACCCCACAGGCCGGAGAGCGTCGAGATGAACGACGTGAGCACGATCAGCCCCAAGACGATCCCGAGCGCTTCGACCTTGCCGATGCCGAAGATCAACCCGAGGATCTTCACCATCGCGAGGTTGACCCAGCCGAGGATGATGCAGTTGATGAAGATGCCGAGGTATAGCGCGCGAAAGCCGCGCAGGAACGCGGCCGGCTTGCCGGAGTAGCGGATCTCGGCGAACTCGATGTCGGTCATCACGCCGGCGCGCCGCCACAGCCGCGCGTAGAAGAAGACCGTGAGCATCCCGCTCATCAGGAAGCTCCACCAGATCCAGTTGCCGGCGATGCCGTTCTTTGCGACGAAGCCCGTGACGACGAGCGGCGTATCCGCGGCAAATGTCGTCGCGACCATCGACGTCCCGGCGAGCCACCACGGCACGTTGCGGCCGGAAAGGAAGAACTCGCTGACGCTTTTGCTCGCGCGGGATTTGTAGTAGAACCCGATGCCGATGTTGAGCGCGAAGTACGCGCCGATGACCAACCAGTCGATGATTGTCAGTCGCATGGGCCTCCAATTGGGGGCGCGATTTGTAGTTAGGCAAGCGTCCCGCACCGGTTGACACGGATACCGGGACCTTCTAAGTTGCTGCCATACCGGAGGATATGATGGGCACTACACAGAAGTCGGTTACCCTGACGCTTACCGAGCGGGCGGGCGAAGAGGTCAAGAAGTTCCTGGCCGAGGAGAAGGTGGCACCAGAATCGGCCGGGCTCCGCGTCGCCGTGCTGCCCGGGGGTTGTTCGGGTTTCCGCTACAGCTTGAGCGTCGAAGAGCAGCCGGCGGCCGATGACGTCGTCATCGAGAGCGCGGGCGTGCGGTTGTTTGTCGATGAATTCAGCTCGCAGTACCTGAACGGCACCGTCATCGATTACAAGAGCAATTTCCAGGAATCCGGCTTCGCGTTCGAGAACCCGAACGCGTCCGGCGGCTGCGGCTGCGGATCATCGTTCACGGTCTGAGCGTTGATCCTTCCTGATTCAGTTGTGCGGGCCCGCGCAGATCGCGGGCCCGTTCTTTTCTAATGCGTCCCCTCGACGTCGCCGTCATCCTCGCGTACTTCGCCGCCGTCATCGTCTTCGGGCTGCTGCTCGCTGGACGGCAGCGGGATGCGTCGGACTATTTTCTCGGTCACCGCGGCCTGCCGTGGTGGGCGCTGATGTTCTCCGTCGTCGCCACCGAGACGTCGGCCCTGACGGTCATCTCCGTGCCCGGCCTCGCGTCGCGCGGCAATCTGACGTTCCTGCAAATCGCGTTCGGGTATCTCGCCGGCCGCATCGGCGTCGCTGTGCTGCTCCTGCCGGGCTATTTCCAGGGCACGCAGGACACCGCGTACCAACGCTTGGAGCACCGGTTCGGGCCTCTCGCGCGGCGCACCGCGTCGGGCGTGTTCCTGTTCACGCGCGCGCTCGCCGACTGCGTCCGCATCTTCGCCACGGCGATTCCGCTCGCGATCATCACGCACTGGAGTCTTCCCGTCGGGATCGTCGCCATCGGATGCGTGACGCTCGTCTACACGTGGGTGGGTGGCCTGCGCGCGGTGGTGTGGGTCGACGTCATCCAGCTCGGCGTCTATCTCCTGGGCGGCATCGCCACGCTCATCGTTGCCACGCATCTCGCGGGCGGGATCGGGGCGTTCGGGCGTGCCTGGGACGCCGGAAAGCTTACCGCGTTCGACTTCACGCTCTCGTTTACCAAGACCTACACCTTCTGGGGCGGCCTCATCGGTGGCGCCCTGTTGGCGGCTGCGTCGCACGGCACCGATCACCTCATTGTGCAGCGACTGCTCGCGGCGCGAAATCTCAAGGATGCGCAACGCGCGCTCGTCGGTTCCGGGGTGTTCATCATCTTCCAGTTCGCGTTGTTTCTGCTGGTGGGAACGAGCTTGTGGCTCGCGGGAGCGGATCAACCCGGCATGCGCGGCGATGCGATCTATCCCACCTTCATTGTCACACAGCTGCCACCCGGCTTGTCCGGTCTCGTGGTCGCCGGCATTCTCGCCGCGGCCATGAGCAGTCATGCCTCCGCCGTGAACTCGCTTGCCTCTGCGTCGACGCATGACTTTTACGCGCCACTGACCGGACGCCACGATCCAGCGCAGCTGCTGCGCGTCGGCCGCTGGCTCACACTCGTGTGGACGGTCGTGCTCGTGACGGGCGCGATCGCGTTCCGCGACCAGAACACGCCGGTCGTCCAACTCGCGCTGAGCGTCGCCTCGCTCACCTACGGCTCGCTCCTCGGCACCTACATACTCGGCGGTGCCTGGCCGCGGGCGCGCCAGATCGACGTCATCGTCGCGCTCGGCGTCAGCATCGTCGTGATGGCCCCGGTCGTCCTCGGCGCCGTGATCCCCCACTTCCCCGTCCACTGGCTGCCCGGCCTCGCGTGGCCGTGGTACGTGCCGTTGGGGACGGCGGTCACGGTGTTGGTGGGGATCCTTTCCTCGTTAGTCGGACGGTCTGACAGTCTGACGGTCGGACAGAAGGCGATATCAGCGTGACGTCACCGTCCGACAGTCCGACCGTCCGACCGTCCAACGCCGTCCTGTTAGGGATCGACTGCGGTGGCTCCCATACCGCCGTTGCCGTTGGGGACAAGGACGGTCGAGTCCTCAGCCGCGCTGAAGGTCCCGGCTCGGCGATGCGGCCGGGCGGCGCCGAGCGTTCGGCGGCCGTCATCCTCGATGTGGCTCGCCGCGCCGCGACACAGGCGAACGTTTCACTTCCCGCGGGACTCGCGCTCGTCGGCGCGGCGGGCGCGGGCCGCGCTCCCGAACAGGAAGAGCTCGCCGCAGCGCTTGCGGCTGCTGGCGTCGCCGAGCGTGTCGACGTGCGGGGTGACATCGAGATCGCATTGGCGGCCGCATTCGGCGACGGGCCCGGCATCCTGATCAACGCGGGGACCGGTTCGATCGCCTACGCCCGCAGTGCGGACGGCAAGCTGCATCGCGCCGGCGGCTATGGCTGGCAGCTGGGCGACGAAGGCGGCGGCTACTGGATGGGCCATCGCGCGCTCGCGGCGGCCGCGCGCGCGCATGACGGCATCGAGGAATCATCCACGCTGCTGGAGCGGTTGGTGGTCGCGCTGGGGTTGCAGACGTTCGACAACCTGATTCGCTGGACGGCGACGGCCACGCCGGCCCAGGTCGCGGCACTCGCCCCGCACGTGCTCAATGCCGCGCGGGAAGGCGAGATCGTCGCGCAACGGATCGTCGCCGACGCGGCCGTCGAGCTATCACATCTGGTGCGCGCGCTGACGCGTCATTTTTCAGATGCCGCCACGATCAAGCTGGCGACCGCCGGTGGGTTGCTGCGCCCCGGATCGCCGCTGCTCGCGGCCCTGCGCACCAGTCTCGCGGCGGACTTGCCGCGGGCACGCCTGTCCGAAAGCGGCTCGGTCGACGCGCCCGCGGGCGCGCTGCGCCTAGCCGCGCGGCTGGGGGGGCAGACCTGACGTCTGCCGGATCTTGCTGTGCTTGAATCCGTAGCTGAAATACAACGCCAGACCAATCGCCAGCCAGACGCCGAAGCGCACCCACGTTTCGATCGGTAGACCCAGCATCACGTAAATGCAGAGCGCTACCGAAACGATCGTCGTCACCCAGAACCACGGCACCCGGAACGGACGTGGCCGGGCCGGCTCGGTGAAGCGCAGCACGAAGACGCCGGCCGACACGAGCGCGAACGCGAACAGCGTCCCGATGTTGGTCAGGTTGTACGTCTCGTTGGCGTCACCGATCAGCGACCACACCGCCACGAAGACGCCCGTCACGATCGTCGTGATGTAGGGGACCCGCCGGTTCGGCGAGATCTTCGCAGCCCAGCGCGGGAGCAAGCCGTCGCGCGCCATCGCAAAGAAGATGCGCGGCTGGCCGTACTGGAATACGAGCAACACAGCCGACATCGATACGATCGCGCCGAGCGAGACGATCCAGCCGACCGTCTTGTACCCGGCGACATCGAGCGCCTTGGCGAGCGGATCCGCCACGCCGAGCTCGCTGTACTTCACCATCCCGGTGAGTACCGCGCCGACGATCACGTAGATCAGCGTGCAGATCGCAAGGCCGCCAAGAATCCCGATGGGCAGGTTGCGCTGCGGGTTCTTCGTTTCCTCCGCCGCGGTCGAGATTGCGTCGAAGCCGATGTAGGCAAAGAACACGATCGCCGCACCCTGATGGATGCCGCGCCAGCCGTTGGGAGTAAACGGCGTGTAGTTCTCCGCATGGATGTGCGTCAGGCCCGCCACGATGAACAGGCCGAGCACCAGGAGCTTGATCACCACGAGCACGTTGTTGGTGCGCGCGCTCTCGCGCACGCCAAGCAGTAGCAGCCAGGTGATCAGGCCCACGATCACGAACGCGGGCACGTTGACGAGGATCGGAATCCCGGCCACGTGGGGGGCGGTGTCGAGCATGCCGTGAACCGCGGGATCAGGGCTAAGCAGCGCGGTGCGATAGCCGGTCGTCAGAAAATCGGGGAGGTGCACACCGAACGCGCCGAGGAAGGACTTGAAGTAGTCGCCCCAGGAGATCGCCACGGCGACGTTGCCCACCGCGTACTCGAGAATCAGGTCCCAGCCGATGATCCACGCAATCAGCTCGCCGAGCGTCGCGTACGAATACGCATACGCGCTGCCCGCCTGCGGAATCATCGCGGCGAGCTCGGCGTAGCAGAGGCCGGCGAGCGCGCAGCAAACACCCAGCAGCAGGAAGGAAAAGACGAGCGCCGGGCCAGCGCCCGCGCGCACCATGTGTCCCGCCGCGTCGGTCTGTCCGGCGGCCGCGGTGCCGATTGCACCGAAGATCCCCGCGCCGATGACGGCGCCGATCGCGAGCATGATGAGATCGCCGGCGCCCAGCACCCGCTTGAGCGACTGGGGCGTCTCGAGCTCGCCGACCAGAAGCTCCGAGATCGGCTTCCGCTTAAAGAGCTGCCGCACGAAGTCCCCTGCGTTCGGTGTGAATCGTGATGCTACGGGATGACGATTACCGTTGCGACGTAGTCGATCGGTCGGCCATCACGCGTCCTGGCCGGTGTGAATAGATAGCCATGCATCCGTTCCATGAACTCGCGTCGATAGCCTCCATCCCTGATAGGTGGAGTCACCTCGATACGCGTGATACGGCCAGCCGCGGTAAGCCAAAAGCGAACCTCGAGGCGCTTCCCCTGAACCTCTGATGGTGCGCCGGACGGTGGCATTGGCGCCCACGTCGCTCGCGGGGCGAAAATATCACTCGCATCGCCGCCGGAGCCAGGGCCAGCGTCCGATCCCGTGCCGGTCCCCGTACCTGTGCCGTTCCCGCCGGCGGTGCCAGGCCCCTGTCCGGGACCCCCTGTCGTGCCGTCCCCCGTCCCCACTGGTGCCGGCGGAGTGAACGCGATAGTTGGCGGCGGCACGTCGAGCTTCACAGGCTCAGCGACGGGGGGAGCCAGGGTCGGCACGGTAACCGCGGGCGCGGGCCGTGTCTCCTGGGCCTGTGCTGCGGGAGCAGTCGGTAGCGCGAAATAGCTCACCGCCGGCCGGCCGCCGCCGCCCCCACCACCGCGCGGGCCGCTCCCACCGCCACCGCCGTTCTCGAACAAGGCGGCGCCGCGCCACAACACGAGGATGGCGATGGTGACGTGCACGATGAAGGAGAGCGCCGCGGCGGGCCCCTCGCGGCGCCGCGGGAGCGGCAACGCGTAGCGATCGAAGACGGGACGGGACGCTGGGGGGGACGTCACGAGTAATAGATACACTAGAAAGAAAAACGGGGCACGGTTTCAGACCGTGCCCCGCATTCTCAGGCTGCAACCTGACAATCAGTGCGCCGCCGCGGCTCCCTGCTCGGAAGGCGTGAATCCGATCACCTGGACCCCCGCGCCGCGCGCCACGTCCATGGCCCGCACGATGTCGCCGTACTTGCGGTTGGGCGCCGACTTGATGAAGAGCAGCTTGGCGGGCCGCTGGTCATAGAGCTCGTGGAACTTGGCGTCCAACTGGTCGAACGTGACCGGCTGGCGGTTGATCGAGTACGAGCCGTCCGGGGCCAGCTCGAGCACGATCTGATCGCTCTGCGTCTGCTTCTGCTTCGGCTGCTGCTTCTGCTCCGGCGGGACCTGCACGTCGAACTCCCGCCGCGACAGGGGCAGCGTGATCATGAAGATGATGAGGAGCACGAGCAGCACGTCGATCATCGGTGTGACGTTGATGTCCGAGCTGAGCCCGCCGCCCGAGCCGCCGCTTCCCATGGCCATTCGTCAGCTCTCAGGTTTCTTGGTTCGTTCCTGCTCGGCGATGGCACCGACCACCCGGACGCCTGCCTTGCGCGCGATCTCGAGCGCGATCTGCACGCGCGAGTACTCGATGCCCTCGTCCGCCTTCAGATAGAGGATCTTGTCGACCGTCCGATTGGCGTAGAGGTTCGTCAACTGCGTGGGCAAATCCTCGTCACTGATGAGGCGCGGACCCGTGTACTTCCCCGTCCGCGGATCGGTGAGGTCGAGATAGAACTTCCCGTCCTTGTCGATCCCGAGCCGGACCTCGCCTTCGCCCTCTTCGCGCGCATCGGGATTCTTCGCGCGCGGAATCGTCGCCTGGAAACCCGCGGTGATGGCCGGCGTCACGATCATGAAGATGATCAGCAGCACCAGCATCACGTCGATCATCGGCGTGACGTTGATGTTCGCCGCGACCGCGCCTTCCGCTTTCTTCGCGCCACCCATCGCCATGGTGCGTTATCCCTTGATCGGACCGCTGGTCTGCGAGGCCTTCTGCGTCTGGAATTCCTTGGTGAAGATCGACCGGCCGAACTCGCTGCCGACGCTCTTGATGAGGTAGTCGATCAGCTCTTTCGACGTGTAGGTCATTTCCACCGTGAGGAAGTCGATCTTCGTCGCGAAGTAGTTGTAGAGCCACACCGCCGGAATCGCCACGAGGAGACCGAATGCCGTGGTGATCAGGGCCTCGGCGACGCCGCCCGTGATCGCGGCGAGCGAACCCGAACCGCCCGACGCCGACATCCCTTGGAACGCCGTCACGATACCCATCGTCGTGCCGAGCAGTCCGACGAACGGCGCCGTTGCGCCCGTCGTCGCCAGGATGCCGAGACCGCGCTTCAGCTCCGCGGTGATGATGAGCATCTGCCGTTCGACCGCGCGCTCGGCCGAGTTGATGTCGGCGGCCGTAATCGTGGCCCGGTCGCGCAGCAGCGGCTTCACTTCGGCGAGCGCCTCACCCAGCACGCGCGCGACGTGACTCTTCTTGTTCTTCTCCGCCAGCGCGATCGCCCCGTCGAGCTGCTCTTCCTGCAGGTAGCGCGAGAATTCCGGCGCGAACTTCCGCGTCTCCTTCTGCGACTTCCTGAGGTAGAGCTGCTTCGAAATGCTGACCGCCCACGACCAGGCCGACATGATGAACATGACGACCACGATGCCTTTGGCGAACAGCCCCATCGAGGACCATAGTTCAGCGTAACTCATTGGGTCTCCCTATTTCTTGATCTTGAAGTCGATCGGCAGGTTCACCAGCACGCGAACCGCCCGCCCATGGACACGCGCGGGACGGAACAGCGCCCGCAGCACGTAATTCTTGGCCGGTTGATCGAAGCCGGGGTTGGGACTCTGAATCACTTTCACCGACGGCGGCTCGGCACGGCCCGACGTATCGATGATCGCCTGCACCAGCACCCGTCCCTGCACGCCCGCCTGACGCAGCAGATCCGGATAATTCAGCGCCGGCCCCGACAGTACTTCGGGCCGCTCTTCGACGACCGACTCCATGAACACCTGACCCGCGTCCGGCACGATGCCGGTGCCGATGCCGCCCTCAACACCCGTGCCCGTGTAATCCTTGGGATCGAAGTGCTCTTGCAGATTGATCGGCGGAATGTTCGTGGGAATGTCCGTCGGCGCGACAACGGTCTGGAAACCCTTGAGCTGCGGCACGTCGACGACCGGCGGCTGCTCTTCCGGCTTCTTCTGTTCTTCCTGATTGAGAAAGACCATAGCCGTGTCGACCGTCTGGTCGTCCTTCTTCTGACCCGCGGTCAACGTCGCAACGACGGCGCCGAGGACGATCACGCTGTGTCCCACCAGCGACACGAAGCCAAGGCCGAACGCGCCCTTCTTGTTGGTCTTCTTATTCGACTCGATCAGGTGATTGAACACCGCCGTCCCCTCCGGGCTGGTGACTGGTTCGCTAAGTAATAGTACCCGTTGCAACTCGCCCGCTAGTAGGGCAAAGATTACAAAACGATGACAGCCAAATGAGCCTTTAACGCGGGCTCAGCGAGCACGTCCCGTGCCCCCCCGGATCGCGAAGGCGTACGGAATGCGCACCCGCGTCTGCACCGCCCTGCCGCCGACCCTGGCAGGTCGAAACAGCGTCGCCAGGAGGGCCTGTCGCGCGGCGGCAACAAACCCCGGATGTGTCGCCGCAATGACGACCACCGATGACGCGAGCACGCGCCCCGTCGTGTCCACGACCGCCTCGAACAGCACCTCGCCCTGGACTCCAGCCTGGCGCAACAGCTCGGGATAGACGGGGATCGGGCCGCTCAGCACCTCGGGCTGCGCTTCGCTCCCCACACCGCCCCAGCTGCTCGACGGATCATTCCCCGAACCCGAATGGGGAGAGGAGAAGAGAGGCGAGAACGTCGGCATCGGCGTACCAGTTTTGGGCAGCGTGATCGAGACGGAGATCGTCCCGAGGTCCAGTGGCGCCACGGTGATGGGGCCTGGAACTGAAGGTCCGCCCGCATCCCCACCTGTCATCGGCGCAGGCGGTTGGAAGAACATCGTTCGCTCGATCGGACGCGCGGGATCGGACCGGCCCGACTTCGCCGTGCCGAACAGCATCACCGCGCCGAGCGCGACATGACCGGTAATCGAGACCACTGAGCTGAGTGTGCGCATGGTAGCCCGAGCTGTTGGGGTCATCTCAGAGATACGGACGGCCTATGGCTCGGGCTTTGCACCTGAATTACGGAATGGTGACAACCGGATGCGACTTAGACGCGCGGGAGTCCTACGGTGAAGGTCGTTCCCCGGCCCGGACGGCTCTGCACTTCAATCGTGCCGCCGTGCGCTTCGGCGATCCACTTGCTGATGGCGAGACCCAGACCGGTGCCGGCACGCTCGCTGGTGCGCGTACGCGCCGAATCGGCGCGCCAGAACCTGTCGAAGATGTGCGGCAGATCCCCGGGCGCGATCCCGATCCCCGTGTCGGCGACGGTGAACACGCCGCGCCCATCGCTGCCGGCCAGCTCCACCGAGACCTGCCCGCCGCGCGGTGTGTACTTCACCGCGTTCTCGATGAGATTGAGCGCGAGCTGGCGCACGCGGCTCCGGTCCACCGAGACCACGACGGGCTCGGGCGGCAGCCGAATCTCCATCCCCACGCCGGCGTGCTCGGCCAGCAGCTCGCCGGTCTCCCCGGCTTCCGCAATGATCTCGCGGAGATCGACTGGCTCGCGGTGCAGCTCGGCCCGCCCTTCGTCGGCGCGCGCCAGCGTCAATAACGAATCGAGCAGCTCGGTCATGCGATTCACTTCCTGGAGCGTCTCCTCGAGCGGTGCGAGCGTCTCCGGCGGCACGTCCGGCCGGGTGATCGCGCGCTCAACGCCGGCGCGCACGACCGTGAGCGGTGTCTTCAACTCGTGGCTCGCATCGGCCGTGAAGCGCCGCAGCGCGGCGAAGTTCCGTTCCAGGCGCGCCATCATCTGATTCAATGTCTCGGCCAAACGCCCCAGCTCGTCGCGCTCCATCGGGACCGCGAGCCGCCGATGCAGCGTCCGGCCGTCGGTGATCTCCCGAACCTCCGTGATCATCTGGTCCACCGGCTCGAGCGCGCGACCCGCAATCCAGCGCCCGACGAAGATGGCCGGAACGACCCCCACGACGAATGCGATGAGGATCGTCGTGAGCAGCTGCTCGAGGCGCAGCTCGGCGTCCCGCGTGTCCGCGGCGGCAAAGATGGCCCCGAACTGCTCGCCGGCGTCAGGCACGGGACGCACGAGGTAATGCAGCGTCGGCCCGTTGGGCTCGATCCGAAATCGTCCCGGCAGGCGTGCCGAGGCGTCGGGCGGACCGGTGATCGCGTTGAGCTGCTCGAATTCCGCGAACGTCAACGCGCGCGCATCCGGCGACGCGAACAGCAGCCGGCCGTCCCGGCTCGTCACGAGCAGGAAGTCGGGGACGACTTCCAGCACTGCCGCCACCTCCTGCACCAGGACCGGCCGTCCCGCGGTGTCCTTTTCGACCAGGACCCCCCGCGCGTGGTAGCTCTCGGCGAGGATCCCTGCGGTGAGATCGGCTTCGGACTGGATGCGGCGATCGAGATCCTGGTAGGTGGCGCTACGGCGCGAGAAGTAGAGGACGACCGCGAAGACGCCGATGCTGAGGATGAGCGCGGTTGCGTACCAGACGGTCATCCGCGCGCGGATGCTCTCCACGTTACGCCCGCACCACGTATCCCACGCCGCGCACCGTGTGGATCAGCTTGGGTTCCTTGGCGTGATCGATCTTCTTGCGGAGTCGCGTGATGACAACGTCGACGATGTTGGTGCCGGGATCAAAGTGATAATCCCAGGCGTACTCGGTGATCAGCGTGCGTGACATCACTCGACCCTGATGCCGCATCAGGTACTCGAGCACCGCGTACTCCTTGGGCGTGAGCTCGATCGGCTTACCATCGCGGGTGACCTCACGACTCCCCGTGTCGAGCACGAGGCCGTTCACTTTCAGCGTCGGCGGGGCGATTGCCTTCGGCCTGCGTCCGAGTGCCTCGACGCGCGCCAGCAATTCTTCGAAGGCGAATGGTTTGGTGACGTAGTCGTCCGCCCCCATTCGCAGTGCTTGCACCTTGAAATCGACGGAGTCCTGCGCGGTCAGCACCAACACGGGAAGGCCGACGCCGCGGTCCCGCAACGTGCGCAACACATCGATGCCGGAGAGTTTGGGCAGGCGCAGGTCGAGGACCATCATGTCATAGCCCGCGCCGCGCCCGCTGGCGCGGCGTAACCCTTCGTCGCCGTCGCCGACCAGGTCGACATGATAGCCCGCCTCGTCCAGCCCGCGGCGGACGTAATCACCGACCGTCTTGTCGTCCTCGACGACGAGAATTTTCATCCGACCGGCAAAAACACCTTGAAGTTCGTGCCGACCCCCATTTGCGATTCTACCTCGATGCGGCCGCGATGCTCCTCGACGATCCCGTACGCGACCGACAAGCCGAGTCCCGTGCCGCGGCCCTGCTGTTTGGTCGTGAAAAATGGCTCGAAAATCTTCGGCAGGTCTTCCTGCCGGATACCGGTGCCGGTGTCGATGAATTCCGCGAGGATCTCGTCGCTGCGCTGCGGATTGCGCCGCGTGCGCACCGTCAACACGCCGCGCGAGTTCATCGCGTCCATCGCGTTGAGCATCAGCGCCATGAAACATTGCACCAGCCGCTCCGCATCCGCCTGGAACTGCGGCAGGTCCTTCTGCAGCTCGCGCTCGATCGTGAGCCATTTGAACCGCTCGTGATGCTTCAGCAGGAACAGCGTTTGCTCGATGATCGCGTTGATGTCCGAGGCGGCCTTGTGCCCGGTCTTGGGGCGCGAGAAGTCGAGCAGCCCTTCGACGATGCGCCGGCAACGCTGGACCTCGGTATCCATGATCCGCAGGTACTCCTCCTGCGCCTGCCGCTCTCCTTCAGGGAACTCCGCGACCCGCAGGCCGAGCGCCTCAACGCACGCGAGAATCGTCGCGAGCGGATTGTTGATCTCGTGCATGACGCCGGCCGCGAGCTGCCCGACGGCTGCCAGTTTCTCACTCTGGCCGAGACGCTGCTGCGCCTGTCGCCATGCCGTGACATCCTCGCCGATGGTGATGACGTGCGAAATGTCCTCGCCGTCCAGCCGCATCGGGATCTTGGTGATCCGGTAGTGGCGCGCTTCGCCCGTGGCCTGTGAGTCCATTTCGACGGTCTGGATTTCCCCCGTCGCGAACACGCGATCGAATTCGAGCTTCAGCAGGTCGCGCGGTTGGCGGTCCAGAACCTCGAACACTTCCCGCCCCAGTGCCTCTTCGCGGGAGACACCTTGCGTCCCCGCCTCTCGTTTGCGGTTCCACGCGCGAATGCGGTACTCCCGATCGATGGCGTACAGGCCGACCGGCAGGGAGTCGATGATACGCGCGGCGAAGTTGCGCTGGGCTTCGAACTCCCGGGTGCGGTGGGCAACCTCGGTGGCGAGGTCCTGCGAGAGCTCATTTGCGGCAAGCACGGGAGCCACCATCTGGGCGACGACGACCAGCACGTCACGAGCCATCCGTTCCTGGCTACCCGGCGGAATGATCACCTCGAGGCAGCCGAGGGCTTCCTCGTCATGGACGAGGGGCAGGCGCAGCAGCGTCCCGCCGGGAGCCGCCTCCTCATGCGGTCCTGCCGCGATCCACTCGCCTATGGGCGAGGGGGACGGAGGCGGCGTGTCGGGACTGGTAATCGGGAGAAACCGGGAGCCGTCGACCGACCGAAGCCAGATATGACAGCGGCGCAGCGCGAGGCCGCGCTGCAAGACACCCACGACACCGGCCAGCCCCTCTTCGGCAGGCCGGCCCGCAGCAAGCAGCTTAGCGACTTCCGCGAGGACCTCGAGACCCGGATGCTCCGAGGTCAGCGTCGGCGCGACCATAAGGTCGCTAACCTAGGGATGGCGCTCCTCGCGCGCCAGCGGCGCCTCTCCACGGAACGCCAGGAGACCACGCAACACCGGCTTCCCGCCGCTGAAGAAGGCGGTCGGACCGATCACAATCGCGAAATGCGGGGCGTTCCCGCTCCCGACGCTGAACGCCGGCAGCACGGACAGCGCCGCCCAACGCGGGCCGAGCGTCATCGGCGAGTTTGCGGCAGCGTAGGCGCTCAGCTCGAACGTGAGGTCGAAGCCGACGCCGGTGCCGTGCTCCTCCGCGCCGAATTGTGCAACCGATTTCATCTGTGTCCGGGCGGACAGTGTTGCGGCGAACACGACACCGCGCGTGCCGCCCAACATGCTGCTCTCGTTCACGAACGTGCCAAGCCGGCCTGCGATCCCGAGCGCCGCGAACCCGCGCTTCGGACGCCACATGTAGGCGAGCTCTGCCGCCTCCACCTGCCAGTTCGCACCCAGCGTCGCCACGAAGCCAAAGCCGATCGCGTGCGGCCGTGCCGTATTCGCTTGCGGGGCATTCGATTGCGCGGCGACTCGCGTAGACAAAGCCCCGAGCAAAGCCAACATTGATACCATGGACCGTCGCACGTTCATGCTCCTGACTGGTGCAGCCACGGTGTTGCCCGTCCGGCGCCCTCGCCCGCTGCGCGCGGTCGGCAACCTCCGCTTTGACCTCGACGACCAGCGCCGCCTGGCGCTGTGGTACAACGCGCCCGACCGGTCCATCCCGCTGCTCCGAAACGCAGTGCTCGGGGTCTGGATCGGCGATACGCTCGCTACCCTTGCCGACCTGGAAGACGTCAGCGTGGGGAACCGGCGTCCGCCTGGTGGTGAGTCCTTGGTCATCCGAGGCCGCACCACCCAGGGCGTGTGGATCGAGGCGGAGTTCCTGGCCTCCGACTCCGAAGCGCGCGGCGCGATCACCGTCACCATCTATCCCGATCGCGTGCTCGCCACGATCCGCGGCATACAGGTCTTCGCAACTTCTGAGCCACACGTGCTCCCCGGTGACGGCGCTCTCGTCGCGCTCGTGAATGGGTACCAATCGTGGAGCCCGTGTGACATAACTGTGCTGTCCGCGAACGCGACTAGCTATGGCGCAATCGGCGTAGCGCGTGCGGGCCACGGGTTGGCCGCAGTCTGGGATTCGGCCGAGGCTGGAGAAGCGAAGGTGAAGCTGGCTGCTGATGGGAGCATCGACGCAGTGAGCGAATGGTCCCCCGCCCGCCCCGTTCGGCCCGACGGCGATGGCGTGACGCTGCGGCTGGCATACGTACCGGCCGGCGACGCCCTCGCGGCGCTGACCGCGGCAGCGACTCCCTCCTCGTCGGTAGACCGCGAGCGCGTGTCGGCGCTGGCCGTGCCCACAGGTTGGTGCTCCTGGTACGAGCTCGGCGCCGGCGTGACAGAAGCCGACATGCTCGCCAACATCGACTTCTGCGCCGAGCACTTCGACCGCCGCTTTCTGCGATACATCCAGCTCGACGATGGCTACCAGCGCAGCGCCGGCGACTGGGATATGAATGCGAAGTTCCCCCATGGCCACCGTTGGCTCACCGATCGGATCCACGCGGCCGGCTTTCAAGCCGGGCTCTGGATGGCACCGTTCGCCGTCGCTGAACGATCGACCGTGGCGCAGGCGAACCCCGCATGGCTGCTCAAAGGACCCCCGCCGGAGGGGACTCCGCTCGTGATGGACACCCGCGAGCCGTGGGGAGGCCGAATCCTTGCCCTCGACGGCGCGCACCCCGACGTGCAGCAGTGGCTGTACAACCTCGCCCGGCGCACCGTGCGGGAATGGGGCTACGACTACTTGAAGATCGACTTCCTCGAATGGGCGACGGCCGGAGTCACGCACTACGGGGGCCTGACCCGCGCCGAGGCCTATCGCAGCGGACTTTCTGCGCTCCGCGAGGGGCTGGGCACCGAGGCGTTTCTCCTCGGCTGCGGAGCGCCGTTGCAGCACGCGGCCGGGATGGTGGACGGCATGCGAATCGGCGACGACGTGGATGCGAGCTGGAATGGCATCCAGTCGCCGGCGCGCGCCGCGGCGCTCCGCAGCTTCTACCACCGCTCCGTCTGGCTCAACGATCCCGATTGCCTCGTCGTGCGGCCTCCGCTCACGCTCCACGAAGCGCGCGTCTGGACCTCCGTGGTCGCGTTGTCGGGCGGCATGTGCGTCTTCTCGGACAATCTTCCCAAACTCCCGGTCGAGCGGCTGGCCTTGCTGCAGAAGGCAATCCCCGTGGCGGCACAGACGACATCGGCGCCGCGTGCGGTCGCGACGCAAAGCGAGCAGCCTGAGTTCGCGCCGGCGATCAGCGCGGGCGACAATGTTGTGAGGCTCCGCGGACCCTGGCGCTTCCGCACCGGGAACGACGCCCGCTACGCCGCACGTGACTTCGACGATGACGCATGGGAAACGATCCCCGTGCCACTCACCTGGGAGCAGGCCGGGCACCCCGACTACGACGGATCCGCCTGGTACCGAACCCGCTTCACGCTGCCGCCCACGGCAACGGACTCGGTGCACGTGGATCTCGGCAAAGTCGATGACATCGACGAGACCTTCGTCAACGGCGTGAAGGTCGGAGCAACGAACGGCTGGCGCAGCTATCGCCGCTACGCAATTCCACCCGGCGTGCTGAACTGGGGCGGTGATAACGTGCTGGCCGTTCACGCGGTCGACACCGGCGGGGCCGGTGGCTTGTGGTCTGTCACCCGCGGCCGCCCCGCGTCCACCTGGATCGTCGAAGGCGCACCGCACTGGTGGACGCTGGCGCTCACCAATTGGGACGACGAGCCGCGCACGATCACGCACACCCTGTCGGCCTTGGGAGTTGTTGTGCCGGGCAGCCGGCTTGCCGCCTACGATGTCTGGGGTGACAAACCGCTGGCCGACGTCCAGCAGACGCTCGCCGCGACGATTCAACCGCACGCCACGCTGGTCGTCGCCCTGCGGCCGGTCGCTCCACGGCCTCAGATCATCGGCTCGACTCGACACATTGTGCAGGGCACGATCGACTTGAGCGACGAGCGTTGGGACGCAGGCACGCGGACGCTGCGGGCGAAATCATCGAACCTCGATGGCCGCCCCTACGCTGTGACGATCGCCATCCCACGCGGGCTGCGTGCGCGGACCTGCAAGTCCGATACTGCCTGCACCTTGAAGCGCCTTGATTCGGGACACGCCGTGATTGAATGGCCGGCAGGCACCACGGCTGATTTCGATTGGTCGGTGACGTTCGGACGGGTGGGAAGACGCTAGAGCCGCACACGCGCACCGGTGAAGCGCACGCCCTGCATGACGTGGCGCTGAGCCAGCAGGCACACCACGAGAACGGGTAGCGTCACCAGCACGCCGGCCGCCATCTGATAGGGCCAGTTGCCGGCGTACGCGGTATGGACGTGGGCTAACGCGACCTCGGCAACCTCCATCCTCGGTGAGCGCGTAGCGACCAACGGCCAGAGGAAGTTGCGCCATTGGTCCATGAACGCGAGCACCGCAAGCGCCGCAACTGCCGGCCTGGCGAGGGGGAGGGTGACTCGCCAGAAGAGCGTCCACTCCCCTGCTCCGTCCAGGCGCGCGGCATCTTCCACGTCACGCGGAAGCATCAGAAACGCCTGGCGCATCAGCAGGATGCCCCACACCGAGACCAGCTCCGTCGAGATCAAGCCAGGATAGGTATCGACCCAGCCGAGCGTTTGAAGCATCAAATAGCGCGGGACGAGCAACAGGATGGCCGGGAGGGCAAGCAGCGCCAGCACCATGGCGAAGACGCGATCCCGACCGGGGAAGCTGACGCGGGCGAAAGCGTATCCCGCCGCTGCGCTCGTAAAGACCTGACCAATCATGACACAACCGGCGAGCATCGCCGTGTTCATGAGAACACGCTCATAGGGGAGCGCCTGAAGTGCGGCGAGATAATTCCCCGCCGTTGGATTCAAGGGAAAGAGTGCCGGCGGCCACCGCAGGAGCTCAGCCTCCCCCATGAATGAAACCGAGACCATATAGAGGAAGGGCAGCGCCATCGCGAGACCAGCGCCCGCGAGCAGGAGCTTACGCATGTCGAGCCTGCCGGCGCAGCAATCGTAACTCTGGCCACTTGAAGATCAGCAACATCACGCCGAGCATCAGGGCGAGCGCACCTGCCACCCCCAGCGCTTGTGATCCAAAAGCCGTCTGATAGATGCGGAAGACCAACACGTCCGTTGAATGGAATGGCAGGGGGCCGCCCTGCGTGAGTACGAAGACGAGCGTGAACATCTGGAATGCTCCAATCACGCCTGTCAGGAAAACGAACCACGTCACCGGTCGAAGCAGCGGCAGCGTGACGCGCCAGAAGCGGCGCCAGACATTGCCGCCGTCGACCCGCGCTGCATCGAAATACTCCTGCGGGATCGCCTGCAGGCCGGCGAGAAACACCAGCATCTGGCCACCGACGTGAGCCCAGATCGACACGAGCATCAGCGCCGGTAGCGCCAGCCGCGGATTGGACAGCCAGTCGGGTCGTCCCAGGCCGAGCGACCCCGCGCGATACATGGCCTGCCACAGCAGCGCGATCGCCACGACCGACGCGACATAGGGGAGCAAAAAGGCCGCGGAGAGGAGTCGCCCGCCCCAATGTTTGCGGTAGCGATGCACACCGAGGGCCGCCACGAGCGCCAGCGCGATCGACACTGGGACATACAGCGCATAGGCAGCGCTATTCACAAATGCGTGCCAAGTCATCGGGTCGCGCAGCAAGGCGGGCACGTTCCCCAGGCTCGCGAGATAAACGGCGAAGATGGCGGGACCGACGGTAAAGACCGCGAGGTGCACCACAGCGGGCGCGAGAAATCCCCACGCCGTCACCGTTTCCCGCCTTCGCCGCGCCGGTGTGCGCTCGGCCCAGCCGAGACCCAGGATCGTCAGTGGGCCGAGCAAGGCGCAGGGCAGGAGCAGGATGAGCCAGCGCGACGCGTCGATCTCGGCCGGCACAGACCGCAGCTCGATCCACCGCTGCTGTCCGATCAAGACCGCGACGACCGCCCGGGGCTCACCACGGACCCGGATGCGGCGCGGTGCCGACTCGCCGGGTTCGCCCGTGACGATCTCCGCGTCGCGCACCAAGCCGGCAAGATCGGTGATCGACACGCGCACCCGAGGCGGAGGCAGCCGCGTCGCCGCTTCCTGCAACAAGCGGCGCGTGTCGACGAGCCACCGGTCCGTGCTCTGGCGTGCCGCGGCGCGCACGTCGAGGTAGGCCGCGAGCGCGAGCAGCAGCGCGGCACCGAAGTAGCGGCTGCGCCGCGACGGCTCACGAAATGCCGTGACCGCGGCCCACCACACCGCGATGATCGCCGCCGGAAATGCAAACCCCAGACCGCCCGGCAGCGGACCGTGAGGCGCCGGCCGAGGTCGCAGCGCCACGGCACCGACGACTTCCTGGCCATCGCGGTCCATGAGGGGAACGAGCGCGGCTCCGTTGCGCCAGCGCGCGCCGGCGGCGAGATGCGCCAAGTCCTCGGGAGAGAGGGGCGGCGCCGTCGCGTCGACGAGGGGCGCCGTCCCGAAAAACACCTCGACTTCCGATGACCACCCCGGCAGCGTCGTGAGCGCGCGCGCCTGCGTCAGGAGCGACGCAAGGTCGAAGGTGCGCGCGGCGGGCGACAGTGGCGGTGGAGGTGGAGGTGGCGCGGGCGGGGGCGGCGGTGGCCGCACCGGCCGGCGGCGTCCACGCGGAATCGGCGGACGCCGTGGAGCCGGCGGCGGCGGCGGGGGCGGGGGCGGCGGAGCAACCGCCGCGACGTACGCGGCCGTCGTACCCGCCATTCGCAATGCGAACGCGCGCTCGTAGCGGTGCTGCGCCACGGTGACCACGAGCAGCGTCACCACTGCGGCGAAAAAGGCCGCGCCCGCGGCCGCCGGGGCCCAGCGACTCGAGATCATGCGAGCGGCACTCCGGCGGCGTCGAACAGATACAGGCGGCGGCGGTCCACTTTGACACCAACTCGCGTCCCCACCCGCACCTCGGCAAAGCCCGGAAGTCGCGCGACCAGCGGCTGTCCCCCGGCGTTCAAGTGCACGAGCGTCTCACTCCCCAACGGCTCGACGACAAGCACGTCGGCGTTCCCCACTCCCTTATCGACGGCACAGAGGCCCACGGACTCAGGCCGGATGCCGAGCTGGAGCTCGCCCTCATAGGTGGAAAGCTCGACGGGGACGACGAGACTCCCGGCCTCGATCACCCTGCCTTCTTCTCCCGTCCCTCTTCCCCGCCCCTGGAGCACGTTCATGCCCGGCGTGCCGACGAAGCGGGCCACATGGACGTCGGCCGGACGCTGGTAGACCTCCTCGGGCGTGCCGACCTGCCGGAGCCGACCTTCGTGGAGCACGGCGATGCGCTGGCCCATCGTCATGGCCTCGGTCTGATCGTGTGTCACGTAGATCATTGTGGCGCCGAGGGCGCGGTGCAGCGCGAGCAGCGCTCCGCGTAGCTCAATTCGCAGCTTCGCGTCGAGCCGGGACAGCGGCTCATCCATGAGAAAAGCTTGCGGGCCGCGCACGATGGCGCGTCCGAGCGCCGCGCGCTGCCGCTCGCCCTCCGACAGCTGCGCCGGCAGGCGATCGAGCACGGTTCCGAGTCCAAGACGTTCCGCCGCTTCGCCGACGCGACGCGTGATGTCCGCGTCGTTGGCGCCGCGCATTTCGAGCGGAAACGCAATGTTGTCGCGGACGCTCAGGTGGGGGTAGAGCGCGGGGGTTTGAAACACCATCGCGACGTCGCGAGCGGCGGGCGGGTCGTGCGTGACCACGCGCTCGCCGATCACGACGTCGCCACCGGTCGGCTCCTCCAACCCGGCGATACACCGGAGCACGGTGGTCTTGCCGGAGCCGGACGGACCGAGGAGCACGAGGAGCTCGCCGTCGCGGACGTCGAGATCCAGGTCGTGCAAGGCCTGGACGCCGCCGTCGAACACCTTGCTCAGCCGGCGGAGAGTGACCGACGCCATCTGTTACGCCGTCAGGCCGATAGGAACGCCCGAGCCAGCCCGTACACGACGGCCCACACGACGAATCCTGTCACGATCACACCGGTGATCTTTTCGATCGGCTTCGTCGTCGTTCCGGTGGTGGCGGTGAGAGCATTGATCTCGATCAGCGCCGCCACAACGATCACGCTCGCCCAGTACGCCGCGAGATTGCCGCCGGCCGGCAACGTGAAGTGCGACGCGGCGCCCATGAAGAACAGCATGGGAATCGAAAACACGACGTTAGTGCGCGACGCGAGGAACGCGCGGCGGGCGGCGACCGGCGCCGCGGCGTTGGCCTGGCCCCCCGACGCCGCCGCTTTGGCCGACGCGATCACGATTTGCTGCTTGGGCCAGATCACGAGCACGACGTTGAAGAACATCAGCGTTCCAAACAGCGCACCCGTCAGAATCGTGATCGCCCACGGCGTGGACCAGGCGCCCGAGCCCAGCGGTGATTCGCCGAACCGTTTGCCGAGGATCGCCAGTCCAGTGAGAAACGTGACGATGGCGCCGCCGCGGAACCAGGCCAGCGCGCGAGGCAGCAGCTTCTGCGTCGCCGTGCTCTTGGCCGCCGGATCCGCCTCCGCCATGAACGGGCCCTGCACGAAGTTGAAGTAATACAGCAGCCCGATCCACGTGATTCCGCCCAGGTAATGAAACCAGCGCAGCAGAAACTCGGCCACGAGCGCCTCCGGAGGTGGGAGAGGACAGCACGTCCGCCGAGCAAAATATGGAGGGAACCGTGCCGCGCAATGCGGGGTTTGAGAACCAAACTTTCCAGGAACGCAAACGATGGCTCATGTGCTCCCCGAACTTCCTTACGACGTCGCGGCCCTCGAGCCGCATATCGACGCGCAGACGATGCAAATCCACCACGGCAAGCACCATCAGGCATATGTCACGAATCTCAATACCGCGCTGAACAAACACCCCGAGCTCTTCGCAAAAACCATCGACGACCTGCTGCGCGGCATAGCCGCCGTCCCGGACGACATCCGCACCGCGATGCGTAACCACGGGGGCGGCCATCACAATCATTCGCTGTTCTGGACGATCATGGCGCCCGCCGGAAAGGGCGGCGGTGGTGAGCCACGCGGCGCCCTGGCCGACGCCATCAAGGGCGCGTTCGGTGACTTTGCGAAGTTCAAGGAGCTGCTCGGCAACGCCGCGACGTCGCAGTTCGGCAGCGGTTGGGCGTGGGTGACCGTCGCAAACGGCAAGCTCGAAATCGCCGGCCGCCCGAATCAGGACAGCCCCCTCATGGACAACAAGACCCCGATTCTGGGCCTCGATGTCTGGGAGCACGCGTACTACCTCAAATACCAGAACCGCCGGCCGGATTACGTGTCGGCATGGTGGAACGTCGTAAACTGGGAAGCCGTGGCCCGGCGCTACGCCGCGGCGCTATAGGCGAGCAGCGAAAAGCCGGTTCACCGTAGCCCGCAGCACCTCGAGGTCGACGGGCTTGGACAGCACCTCTTCGACCTCGAGGTGCGCGCCCGACCACTCACGGGTTGCCGCCGACAGAATCACCACGGGAACCGTCTGCAGCCGCGGCATCCGCCGCAGTATCGAGAGAAATTGCTTGCCGTCCATGATCGGCATCTTGTAGTCGAGCAGGATTAGGTCGGGCGGGTCAATCTTCTCCAGTACATGCAGCGCATGCTGCCCGTCCCGGGCGGTATGCACCACGAACTTCTCGGCCGTGAGAAAGTCCCGCAGGACCAGGCGGAGGTCCGAATCGTCGTCGACAAGCAAGATGGAACGCATGGGATGAGACTCTAACGGCATCCGGGAGTGCACGTGAAGGCCCGGGGGATTTAGCTCTTAGGAATGAGACGGCCATCACACCAACAACGGTTACTCGTCGAGCGGTGAGGCGGAGATCTCCGCGCTGCCGGCGGCGTCGTACACGACGGTCACGCGCCACGGCCGGCAGCAAACCTGACAGTCCTCGACATAGTCCTGGTTCGTCCCGCCGCCCGCATCGATCCCGATTTCATTGGGCTCGCCGCAATACGGACACATGACGATGCCCTCGGTGTCGGCGGTGCCGTCACCCAGCGGGAATTCGCCGTCCAAATCGTCGTCCGCAAAGTCGACCATCAGTCTCCTCCTCCCCACCCCATCCGCTGCCGCAGCGACGTGACGTGCGCGGTATGGTGACGGCCGTGCCAGGCGTACAGCGCGAGCATGGTGTCGAGAGACGGTGTGCCCAACTGGGGATGTTTGATCGTGCGCGCGAAATCGGCGGGACTCATCCCGCGCAGCAGCATCACCCAACGCTGGTGGAGCGCCGTCAGCAGATCCAGCGACACCGCGATCGGCGCGCGCGTCTCCGGCGTCTTCGCCCAGTCCTTCTCCTCGTACGTCTTGATCGCCGGCGTGTCCTCGGTCAGTCCCCACTTGAAGCGCAGGTAGGCATTCATGTGGCTGTCGGGCACGTGGTGCGCGACCTGACGCACCGTCCAGCCGCCGTTGCGATACGGCGTGTCGAGCTGCGCGTCATTCAAACCCGCTACCGCGCGGCGGAAATTCGCCGGCGCGGCGACGATCTGCTCGATGCACGCGTTTCGGTCCGCCGCTGAGAGGCTGGGGACGGGGGTGAACTTGCCGATCGGGTAGCGTTCGTCAGTCATTGATCGATTCTCCAGGGCGCGGTCAACTCCGTCGTACCCCACTTGATCCGCAGCGTACCTCGCAGCTCGGCATAGCCGGTCGTGGGATCGGGCGAGTCCGGCACAAGATAGATCGACAGCGAGGGCTCGGGCTCGGCCATCGCGCGGCTCACCAGTGCGATGCGACCGATGTCCTTCGTCGCATCGTGGTCGGTGCCCCATTGGCCCGTGCCGCGATTTACGATTAATGCGTAGCCCCCCGCCGCAGCGGCTCCCGTGCGCGTATAGAGAATGAAGAGCGTGTAGTCGCCCCGCGGCAGTTTCAGGTCGCCGAGGGTGATATCGAGATCGGTGTGCAGCGTGGTCGCCATGTTGGCGCCGAACCGCCAGACCGTATCGACAGGAATAAGGCCGCCTTCGACCTTACGACCGCGCGCATGCGGCTGCCCGTACGAGATCGCGATGCGGGATGGCCCCGAGAGGCTCGCGTCTTCCTCATACCAGCGGTTGCCGATGCGGCGGGCGTTGAGGTGCACCTCCACCGTCGCCTGGCTACTCGCTGCAATGCGCAACGGGGTCGCCGGAGTCTGCGGATTCTGGACGAACACCGCGAGCAGGATGCCAAACATGTTTACTCCTTCGTCACCGTGGGTTCTGCTCGAAGATACCTATGAACTGAGCGACTGGATGATCCGATGCACTGCATCCACCAGCGGCGCCGTGCCGGGCCCGCTGTCCGCCAGACGCCGCACCACGTCCTGGAGCTGGTTCACGACTGCCGTGACGTCCGCCTGGCCGAGCAGTTTCGCGGCCAGGTCGAGCTTCGTGTTGATCCACTTGCCGTCGGCATTGGACAGGTCACCGGACGCCTGCAGCTGATCCGCCAGAGCCCGCGCATCGACAACCGCCTGCTGCGACGTCTCGATGGCCGCGGTGGTAAACGTCGTGTCAGCCAACGTCCGGATGTCGGTTACGATGAGCCGCACCGTGAACGTCCCGGGGCTCGCGTAGGCATGCGTCACCGTCGCCCCTGTCCCCGTGCCGCCGTCGCCAAACGACCAGGCGTACGTCAGCGCGTCGCCGTCCGGATCGCTCGAGCCGGCCCCGCTCATCCCCACCGTGAGGTGCGGGAGCGACTGATACGGGCCGTCGGCGACCGCGATCGGCGGCTTGGTGTTGCTTTCAACCGCGATCTCGATCGGATCGGGCAGGAGCGCGAGCAAATCGTATCCGCTGAGCGCTTCGACCGCATCGACGGTGGTCTTGTACTTCTCCCAGCCGTCATTCCGGATTCCCGGCGCGTTGGGCATGATGACCGCCACGACCTCGACGTCGCCGTAGGAGTGCACGTCGGCGAGGCCGTGATCGCGGGGCAGGATCAGCGCGACCTTCCACATGAATTCCGGGATGACAATCTTCCCTTCATTCTTGATCGTCCCCTTGTTGCCCGCGCCGCCCGCGATGACGTAGACCTCGCGATTGTCGAACCGCGCGCGATCGCCCAGATAGTTCTCGAGCAGGGCCCACGGACCCTGGTTCAGATCGGACGCCTGCGGCACGATGTTCGAAAATAGGAACGTGAATGCGTTGTCGAGGCCGCCGCTCGTACGATCGAACGAGCGCGCCAGGTGGCCGCGATCGATCCCAAAGCCGGCCGCGGCGCCGGCGCCGGTGTAGTCCGCGGTGGTATAGCGGGGGAAATCCGCGGGCAACGCGGGATCGAACGTGAAACAGTCGCAGCGGTCCTCAGGACCGAAGTGCGACGCGTCGATGTCGTAACTCACCCAGTTCGGCTCGCCGCGGGTCCTGTTGTACGACGTCGTGTATTCGAGGTGTCGCACGATGAAGTCGTCGGAGGGATCGGCATCGGCCGGCTCGCCGAATTCCGTGTTGCCGGCGTAATTCGCCGTCCCGAGCTGCGCCACACGTGTGGGGAGCGTCCAGGTGCCGGTCGTCCCGTCCCCAGCGGTCGCCCGAAATACCGCCGACCCCGCGGCGAGCGCGTGAATCACGCCATTCTGATCGACGCTGGCGATCTCGGGCGTCTCTGCGGCCCAGGTGATCGTCGTCGGTACGGCGTTGCCGCTTGCGTCGAGGAGCGAGGCAAACAGCTGATCTTCAAATCCAACCGGGAGCGCCACGTCGCCGGGAAAGCGGCCGGTGAAACTGATCTTGCTCGCGGGCCGCACATTGCACGCGCCAAAACTCGACGTCGTCGGCCCGTACCAACCTGCTGCGTCTTTCTGCAGCGAATTCCCGACGGCCTCGCCGTTCTCCGCGACGCCGATGTCGGTCGAGGTCATCCCGTTTGCCGGGCCGTTCGTCGCGGCGAAGACGCCTTCGTATGACAGGAACTCGACTGCGGTCGTGCCGTTGACGAGCGCCAGCCCGTCCGGAGCGCCGTTCTGGAGACCGGGCGTTGCGACGACGACCGTACCGCGGCCGCCGCACTGATCGGCAATCGTGCCGCTCAACGCCAGCGTGCCGTACGTGACGCCGCCGTTGCCGTTGTACAGCACCACACTCCAGCCGCTGAGATCGAGTCCGGCCGGACCTTCGACCTCTACGGCTTCACCGACGTCCACGCCGCTGTTGTCATAGTGGATCTCGACGATGTTGACGGGCCCCGGAGGCGGGGGCGGTGGTGGAGGGGGCGGAGGCGGAGGCGGTGGCGGTGGTGGAGGCGGTGGGGGAACGTCGTTGTCGTTGCAGGCCCCGAACGTGTTGGCGCTTGGTCCGCTCCAGACGTCCGCGCCGTTGCGCTGCAGCGACTGGCCGAGCGGCTCAGTGCCGGCCTCGCTCGCAACGATGTCGACCGACACCATGCCGTTCGCCGGGCCACCGACGGCGGTGAACGTCCCTTCGTACGACAGGAACTCGACGACCGCACCACTCGCGTTCACCAACGCCATGCCGTCTGGACTGCCGTTTTGAATTCCGTTGGTCGGGTAGTTCACCACCACCACGCCACGGCTATCGCAGGTCGCGGGAATCGTCGTCGCCAGGACGTCGGTGCGGTACACCGCGCCGCCGCTGCCGTTGTACAGCACGATGCTCCACCCATTGACGTCGGTTCCGGCCGGGCCGGAGACCTCTATGGCCTCGCCTGCGTCCGTTCCCGTGTTGTCATAGTGGAGCTCGCTGAACCGCACGGCCGGGAGCGACAGGGTGCCCAAGTCGCTCGTCTGGTCGAATGTCGGGGCGAGATGGTCGGCGGAAACGCAGGCGGCAAACGCCACGAGCACGGCGGCGGGGACGAAGGCACGACGCATGCAGCAACTCTCCAGAGGGCGCTGGATTAATTATGGGGAGAAAACGGGAACCGGCATCGAAAATACGTTGCCAGAAGTGGAGCGGAAGGGATTCGAACCCTCGACCCCCTGGTTGCAAACCAGGTGCTCTCCCAGCTGAGCTACCGCCCCCCGGCAACGAAAATAGAGACGCAACTGTTGGCGGGGTAGGCCACATGTCGCGTACGTGCCACATTAAAAACGGACTGGAACGATTTCACCGCTCGGGTATATCGCACAAGGAACTCGACCGACATGACCCGACCCACGCTGGCTCTCGCCCTGGTCTGCGCCGCGCAAACGGCGTGCACGCGGGGTACGCAAGCAGCGCCGCTCCGCCTCGGCACGACGACCACCGTGGAGCAATCGGGCGCCCTGGCGCTGCTCGACTCGCTGCATCCCCCCACCCCGGTCCGCGTCGTCGTCGCCCCGTCGGGAACGATCCTCAAGTCGGCTGCGGCCGGCGACCTCGATGTCGTCCTCACGCACGCGCCGAGCCTCGAGCAGCGGCTGCTCATCGATCCCGGCCACGCCGCCCTGCGCTGCCCGTTCGTGGCCAGCCGCTTTGCGATCGTCGGACCGCCCAGCGATCCCGCGCACGCGGCAGCCGCTGCGACTGCTGCGGACGCGTTTCGTCATATCGCCGGCGCACGCGCCACGTTCATCTCGCGTGCCGATTCGTCCGGCACTCACGTCAAGGAGCTGTCCCTGTGGAACTCCGCGGGGCTCGTTCCCGACTCGAAGCGGAATGTCTGGTACGTGCAGGCCGGGGTGGATCAGGCGGCCACGGTGCGCATCGCCGATGAGCGCGCGGCCTACGCGCTCGTTGACCTGCCGACGTTTTCGAAGCTCGGTGGCATCGGCCTGCGCGTCCTGTTCGCGGCCGACACCGCACTCAGCAATCCCTACACGCTATACGTGATTCGTTCAGCGTCGGACAGCGGCGCCGCGGCGCAATTCAGCGCCTGGGCCATGGTCGACTGGCGAAACCGGTTGCTGGCGGTGCGCCTGCCTGACGGTCAAGCGGCGTTCGCGCCACGGGAGGGTGGATGCAGTTCCCCGACCTGATCCCTCACGCGCACGTGACGCTGACCCGGCGCGGTGTGTCCGTCATTGGAGAGCGGGAAGCGCGGCTGCTGGAAGCCGTGGACCGGGTGAATTCGATCAAGGACGCCGCGTCCGAGGCGGGCATCAGTTATCGCACCGCGTGGAGCGCCATTCAGCAGATGGAACAGGCGCTGGGCCGACCCATGGTCGTGTCCCGGGCCGGCGGCCCGGGCGGTGGGGCCACCACATTGACCGACGAATGCCGCCGGCTGCTCACGCTGTATCAGGATGTCGGGCGCAAGCTCGAAGCGATGTTACTGCAGGCCTGGGAGATGCCCGAGCACGCCGCTGAAGCCGGCGACTAGCGGGTCAGCGCCAGCGCGTAACCGCCCAGAGCCCGCAGCTGAAAGTTTGGCTGCGCGATGCCGTTGATCGTCCCGCTGTACTGTGTCAGCGCGCTGATGTCCTGCACACCGATCGTCAGAATGGTCGCACCCGTGTTCAGCTGCCCAACGAGCGCGAACTTCGTGGACGTCCCGCCCAACGACTGCTGAAACAGCCGTAGCCCGCTGCCTGCGGCCGCGCTCGTCAGGGGAGCCGGTCCCGTGATCGTGAACACGATGGCCGAATCAGCTCCCGTATGCGGCGACGTCAGTCGTACCAGCAGCGTGCCCGGTCCCGAATTCGTGGGTCCTTTGTCGCCGCAGCTGACTCCCAGAGCCACCACCGCAGCAAGCGCAGCGAAACCCAAGGCCCGTTTCATCGCGGGCCTCCTTTCTGTTGCATCGCCTGGAGTACCGCAGCGGTCAGCGGCGCGCCCGTGGCTTTGACCCATGCCAGGAAGTCGCCGATGTCGAAGCCGCCGTTGTTATTGCCGAGGAAGTCGAGGTAGCGAACCTGATCGGCGCTGAGCGGTGATGTGGGGCCGAGCAGCTGCGCCGTCACGTCGGTCGTCGCGAGCGTCGGCGCCGTCACCGACATGGTGAAGGTGCGGCTCTGCGTGTCGCAGGACACGACCTGCGCCGTGTACGAGAAGGGGCCGGTCTGATGCGGGAAGCCCGAGATCACGCCGCCTGGGCTGAGCGACAATCCCACCGGCAGCGCGCCGCTAATCACGCTCCAGGTGACAGATGGGCTGCCTCCCGCGATGCGGAGCGTGTCGGCGTAGGTCGCCCCCATGATTCCGGCGGGCCGTGCGGCGGCGGACGTGATTGCCGCGCTGGACCCAAAGTTAGCGGACAGGACGTACGGGTGCGCCATCGACAGCGTGAGGACAGAGTCGGTGGTGGTGGAGTCGCCGGTCCAGCCGCAGAAACTGCCGCTGCCGTCTACCGGCGTCAGGTGCACCACGCGTCCTTCGGGAACGAATTCGCCCGTCGTAAGATTGATCGCGGTGTCGGCGGTTACCGATCCACCAGTACCCGAGGTTGCCCGAAGCAGGAAGTCGCGGCCGAGGGTCGCGGTGAACGTCGCTCCCGCG
>Ga0207653_10000246_pt1 | contig 35190 bp, 30 predicted proteins | sample KBSK5251metaG_FD_184341 | JGI IMG/M metagenome (GOLD analysis project Ga0207653, IMG submission 184341) | Corn, switchgrass and miscanthus rhizosphere microbial communities from Kellogg Biological Station, Michigan, USA - KBS K5-25-1 metaG... | ecosystem: Host-associated > Plants > Roots >...
AGTCCTCTCCGTTTGCCCGCCTTGGCCCGCCCTCCTAACGGGATGCAATCAGCCCCCGCCGGGACTTCGATCGAGAGCGTCGCCGCGGCGTTAGGCAGCGGGACGGCCTGGACAAAAGCCCTTAACCCCAGGCCAGAGCCACGAGCCGCTCCGTAGCCTGAAATGGGGCGGGCCTAGCGTCACGGGGGGACGCGAACAGCGGGCGAGTCCCTCTCCGATCGCCTGCCTGACCCGCCCTCACTAACGTAGCTCGTCGGCCTCGAGCGGGCCGGAGGAGCCGCAGCGCCTTCGGCCGTTCCTCCTTGGTGAGGTCGTGGCTCAGCACATCACCCAGGAAGGCCATTCAGGCTGGGCGAATCACTGGGACTCGGGGAAGGAGAGGGTGAGGGGCTAGGTGATGGTGACGGACTGGGTGAAGGCGATGGAGATGGTGAATGGGAGGGGCTAGGCGAGGGCTTTGGGGTGGGCTTAGGGCTCGACGAGCTGGCGCTAGGGGATGAACCAGTGGGAGCGGGAGTAGACGGCGACGGCTCGGCACCAAGCTCGCGCCCCAAAGTCGGCGGCAGAATCACGCTTGGCGCAGGGGGCAGACTGGGGCTAGTCGGTGAAGGGGTGAGCGCCTGCATCTTAGGGACCGGCGACGATGAGGGAACCTGGATGGCGGTGGACGGAGCCAAAGAGGGTGGTGAGTCCGCGAAAGTCTCCGTTCCGCTAGTGGCGTGAGAGTAGACCCAGACGAAGAGGCCACCTACCAAAACAAATACAACCCAGAACGCTATCTTCTCCCACGTTGGTTCGTCCCGCATCCCCGCTAGCATGCCCGATCCAGCTGGTTTCATCCATGGACTAACAAGAGTCGGTGGGGCCCGGGAGGTTGCCCGCCCGTCGTGGATCAGGACGCGGCGGAGTGTGTCGCTAATGGGTTCCGCACCGGCGAAGATCCGGATCACGAAGATCTACTTCGACTCCCCAGGCGACGACACCGGATCGAACACGAGCCTCAACGCCGAATACGTGGTCATCAAGAACACCGGGACGACCCGCAAGGCGCTCACCGGTTGGACGCTTCGAGACGCCCAGGCTCGGGGCGGGCAAGAGCGTGAAGGTGCACGCCTCTTACACCGGCGCGGGCTCGTACAAGATCTGCTGAGGGGGGAGCAATGGCCAAGAACATCGACCGCGTCCTGAGGATCGTCGATGCAGCGGCGGCTCTGATCCAGGTCGAGGCTGCTTGGAACGCCGGGAAGGGTGGTCGCGGATCTCAAGCTGCGAAGCGCGAGTTGAGGGCCGCCTACGAGGACTACATGACCCACCACGCCCAAGACATCAAGTAGCGCCGACCAGGCTGTGAAGGTGGCGCTGGAGCAGGCCAAGCCTCACCTGACAGGGTCGCTACGATAAGTGGAGTGGGAGGTGATCGTCATGGGCATGCTCCTCATCCTGCTCGGTTTGGCAGCAGCTGGCCTCGTGGCCGATTTCGTTGTGGAGAACGACCTGGCCACGGCGCCCAGCCAGACAGTGAGTCTCCTCGGCGGTTCATTCAATCTCTCGCTGCCCGGACTGGTGCTGGGAGCGGCCGTCCTCGGAGCTCTTGCCGTCTTGTTAGTGATGCTCGGGCTGGGTCTTCTCCGCGGCAGCTGGGGGCGCCGCAGGGCCTTGAAGAAGCAGATCGCCGATCTTCGGCTCGAGAACACCGATCTTCGGTCGAAGGTGCACCTGGGGGCTGTCGCGGGGCTGGGGCCGAGCCAGGAAACGCGGTCCGATTCCGACGAGCAAGACGGAAGCACCGGGCCCTAGGCTCAATCTAAACCGCAACCCCCGGGAGATGTGCCGTCCACGAAAACGCCCATGCCCGGAGAGGCGCCCCACCCAGCCGCATTTGCCAAACGCGGGTCAGAAGGTGAGGTTATCGAGTGACCACTGGAACGCGAACGACGGGCGCCGATCCGGCGTGTTCCGACCCTTCCTCGATCAGTTCGCTCCCCACCGTCCGAATCATCGTCTCCCGACCATCGTGTGTGCCCCAGCTAGACGCGGGGAGCTGGGCGAACGTTTACGACGTCGATGCACTCGCCAGAAGGCGTGAGTGGCAGGGGGCCCGATGCTGAACCGCCGTCCACGAAACGCCCACGGAGTCCCCACCGCCCCACCCAGCCCGTCAAAACGCAAGACGAGTATTTGGACAGAGGCCCTCGAAATAACCCTCTCCGCCCCCGAAATCGGACGGAAATTCGCCGACGAGTTAGCCGAGCGCGGCCAGTGGGCGACCCCATCGCCCGTTCCGTCGTGGAAGACGCAGGCAACGAGGACGCGAGCGAAAGCCATCAGGCCGACCGATCGCTGCTGCAACCGTCGCGAGCTTGGCGTAACTCTTGAGACCGTCCGTCAGGTGGCCGACCCATGTCCTGACGTGGGCTTAACTCGCTGCCGATGACTTTGCTGCCACCACCCGCTCGGAGCGCCGATCTCCTCGGCCCGTCGGATCCTGATCAACAGCGCGTCGGCGAACTGAGCCGTTCCAACGACACCGAAGGCTATGAGAAATGCGTGCGCCGGGAGCAGATAGCGGATGTCCGACCCCACGGTAGGGAACTGGGTCGTGTCCAACAAGGCTACGAGCAGCAGCCTGCTCAGGGCACCGACGACCAAGGCGGCGGATAGGACGGACAGGGCTGCCTGCGGCCATCGGGGGCGGACGATCGGCAACACGAAGCCGATCGCCGCCAGCACCAGCAAGCAGGGAAGGAGCAGTCGATACACGCGGGAGAGGAGTCGGTACGGCCAGGTGCTCGCGGTGAAGCGGCTCAACTGGTCGGCGGCCGCACTCTGGCTGGCCGGCAGACCGCGCACGATCTGCGGATATATCGCCCATCTGTCTGATCTGAGTGGCCAGAGCTCGATCGGTGGGTCGTCAAAGCCTGTCGACGCGATCGTCACTCCCGCCCAACGCCTGAGGTAGCTGAAGAGTGGACCGGCGGAGACGCGTTGGAGGGATTGGAGCTCGGCCGGAAGCCGGGCGGTGCAGCTCAGCTGGCCGCTCGCGCAACCGAACTGGATCTGCGCGTCCAGCTCGCCGAAGAATCTCTGGGCGTCGGACTCCGATCGGAATTGGCCGGCTTTCGCCGCCGCGTCGCGCAGAGCCCAAACGACTAGGTTGCCTAAGAGCTCGCCACACGGCTTGACGATCAGGCAGCTGTTGCGGAGCCAGCGGCTGTCGGGGTTCTCCAGATACGGCTCCAGCTGCCTGGCCGCCGAACTAACCCGGTAGACGGCCTCCCGCTGGGATAGCACGAGCGGAGTGATGGCGCTCGGCGTCCCCGCCTCGACCCGGGTCCAGTCCGCGTAGGCCCGCGCGAACTGACCCGATGCAAGGTCGTTGGTCATGGCCGCACCGTAGTACCTCGAGTTCTCCATGGTCACTGCTGCGATCGGGACGATCAGCGCCATCCCGACGACCGCCAAGACCAGCGCGAGGCGGCCGCCCTTACGCAGAACACGGCTCCGCTCCGGACGCGTTCGCGGCTTTGCGTGCCACCACCGGACCAGAAGGCAGAATGGGAGCCCCAACGCAACCAGAAGGACCGAGGGGATGATCCATGCCCCATCCTCACGACACAGCCAGAAAGCCCCACCGCTGACGCCCGCGAGCAGGGATAACGCGATCAGCCAGAGCGGCCGGACGTGCGTGGCCGCCCCGTAGACGGCGAGGAAGAAGGTCGCCACGAAGAGCGTCGAGAGGGAGGCATACCAACCGTCCCGGATTATCTGCGAGTTGTAGGTATTGAAGTTGACCGGATCCAGCGCCAGTACGATGTAAGCGACCAGAGCCACGTCCCTGCGTCGAGTCACTACCCAGACACAACCCGCCAGAGCAGCGGCCGCAGAGAGATACGTTAGCTGCTCCCCGACCTTCAGCGCCACGTCAAGTCTGTACATCAACGCGATGAAGACCGGGTAGGCGGGACCCTTGGCTAGCGTGAGCTGGTCGAAGGGGCCCAGCCACTGCCCACGGGCCAAGAAGGTGGCGCCCCGTACGAACAGAAAGTCGTCGACGCGCCCCCCATAAGGCGTGATCGGAACATGCCGCCGCAACTGCACGCTGAGCACGGAGACCGCCCCTGCGAGGACGACGCAGGTCAACATGGACCACCGTGGCGTCCAGTGGCTCGACCGATCGAGAGGAGCAATCGCCGGGGCGTCCGTCATGGGAAGGTGGGCCCCGACATCGTTCGAGGATAGCGAGAAGCGGAATGTTCTACAGCCCTGAGCACTCGAGCTTCGTGGAGAGCTTGATGTCCCGACTTTCGCGGAGCCGGTTTGGTTGAATCCTCACGTTCATGACCGCCTATCGGCGCAAGGATGAGCGATCCCTTGTCGCCTGCAAGACCGTGATGCGCGCCAGCCGACGAGATGCCGGACCTCCCGCGATCTACGGCTCGTTCTCTTGGCACGCCGAAGCCACATGCGCCAGCATTCCCGAAGGGTGGTCATTCCCCCGATCGGGGACAAATAGGCCCTGACCAACGGGGACCTCTCGTATCGAGCGTCGGGGTCTCGTCGACAGTCGCAGCCGCCGAGAGCGTTGTTCTGAACGACGGCCGCGATCGAGATACTTAGGGACCCCAGTAGGCTTGGTCGATGCGGTGGATCGCGCTTCCGGTCGGCGTCGTGATCTTGTCATACGCCTTGCTCGACGTGCTGCGGAGCCTCGTCATGCCGCGGGCGGCACGCGGGCGGACCCGCCTCGGCCGGTTCCTGTACCGGCTCCTCTGGCGGCCGTGGCGCTGGGTCGGCCTGCGCAAGAAGACGGCAGCATCCCGTGAACGGGTCTTGTCTGCGGCGGCCCCCGTCTTCTTCTTCCTCCAGCTGGTCGGATGGGTCTCTCTCGCTCTGCTGGGGTTCGCGCTCATCCTGTGGAGCCCGGCGTTCGTCCACGGGCTGGGGCGCACCGACGGCTCGTTCGATGACGCCCTGTACGCCAGCGGGTCTTCGTTGTTCACCCTTGGGATCGGATCCGCGGCGGCGAGCGGCTGGACCCGCGCCGTCGTGGTCCTCGCGGGGGCGACCGGGCTCGGGCTCTTCGCCGTGGTGATCGGCTACTTGCCTGTCCTGTACCAGGCATTCAACCGTCGCGAGGTCGGCGTGCTGTTGCTCGACGCTCGAGCGGGGTCTCCTCCCTCCGGCCCCGAGCTCCTCCACCGGATGGGCAACGCAGGCATGGCGTCGGCGTTGCCGGAGCTGTTCACCGACTGGGAGCGATGGGTCGCGGACGTCCTCGAGAGTCACATGTCGTATCCGATCCTCGTGTTGTTCCGCTCGCCCCACGACAACACATCGTGGGTCACGTCGCTCGGCTCCGTGCTCGATGCAGCGACGCTCATCCTCACGGCGGTCGACGACGAGCCCGACGAGAGCGCGAAGCTCCTGTATGGGACCGGTGTGCACGCGGTGGAGGATCTCTACTACTACCTGGGCCTCACCGAGCGCGAGGCGGTTATCCAGCGCGACGAGTTCGAGGACGTGCTCGACGACATGAAGGACGATGGCTTCGCGGTCCGACCGGCGGACGAGGCGTTCGCTCGGTTCACGGAGAAGCGCGCGAAGTACGCGCCGCGGCTCGACGCGCTTGCGGTGATGCTCGCCGCACCGCCCGGGCTCTGGATCGGGGACCGTTCCTACCTCGGAGCGCGAACGGCGCACTGAGGCGTGGCGCGCGCGAGGTTAGGTCGGCTCCTTCACCGCGCAGTCCGCGCAGAGACCGACGATGTCCAGCCGGTGGGTGGCCGGCGTGAAGCCTTGTTCGGTCGCACGACGTATCGCGATGTTCATCAGGCGTTCGGCATCAACATCCGAAACGAGGTCACGGACCAGTCCGCAGGACGAGCACACGAGATGGTGATGATGCTCGGTGAGCTCCTCCGCGAGCTCGTAGCGGCCGAAGTCCTCCTTCGTGATAACGCGGTTGACGACCCCCGCGTGCTCGAGGACGGTCAGGTTCCGGTACGCAGAGCTCATGGCGAGCCCGCTGCCCCGATCGAGGATCTCGTGGATCGTGAGTGGACGGACGGACGAGCGGAGGATCCGGAGCAGGGAACGACGCCGCGGGGTGAGCCGTTGGCCGACCTGCCGGAGCCGGAGCGCGACGACCGAGTCAACGTCGGTGGTTCCGCTGCGGGGATCAGCCACGGATCTCCTCCAAGACCTCGGCGGACGGTTCGGCCTTCCGGCTGCCTCGGAGGGAGCCGCGCCTCGCCGAGCCGTGCAAGGCGGAGGCGCCAGCGAACGTCACCACCGCCGTGGCGATGATGGCGAAGCTCGGCGGCACCGACGGGAAGGCGTAGCTCGCGGCGAGCCCGACCCACGTGGCACCGATCGCGAGCGCCGTCGAGAGCGCGAGCCCGCGGAAGGGGTGGGTCGTCAGGCGATGCGCGGCGGCGGCCGGGGCCGCGAGCAGCCCTAAGAGGAGGAGCGCACCCACGGCCTGCGTGGTCTCCGCCGCGGCCAGGCCGACCAGCGCGAGGAACCCGATCCCGAGGGCCCGAACCGGCACGCCGCGGGCCGCCGCAACGGCCTCGTCCAGGCTCGCGAAGAGCAGCGGGCGCGCGATCAGGAGCACGCCGCCCAGGATCATCACCCCGATCAGGGCTGCGGCTCGCGCCGCGCCGGCCGACAGACCCAGGATGGAGCCGAAGAGCACGCTCACCCCCGCGGTTCCATTGGCGCCGCTGCTGTTCGACGTGTAGATCGACAGGAACAGCACGCCGAGACCGAGCATCCAGGCGAACACGCTGCCGATCACGACGTCGTCGGCCCGGCCGGATCTGCCGAGTAGCCCCATCCCCACGGCGACGACGATCGTCGCGCCGAACAACCCGAGCCGCAGGTCGGCTCCTGCCGCCAGGGCGGCGAGCGCACCGGTGAACGCGACGTGGCTGAGGGCGTCTCCGGTGAAGACCTGCGAACGGAGCACGACGAAGTAGCCCACCGCACCGCAGCAGGCCGCGATCCCCGTTCCCGCCAAGAACGCGTTCCGCATGAAGGGATGACCGATGATCGGGAGCACCCACCCGAGGACGGCGAGCGCTCCGGTCATGTCAGCGTCTCGCGCATCGGAGCGGGATCCGTTCTCGCACGGACGTTGAGTACCCCGATGCCTCGAGCCGCCACGTAAGCCGCGAACGACAGCGTGGTGATGAAGGCACCCGTCGGATACGGCGTGTAGTACGCCATCACCAGGCCGGCCCACGTCACCGCGAGCCCCAAGAGCACCGACAGGCCGATCCCGAGGAGCGGCCGGCCGGTGATCACCTGAGCCGTCGCGGGAGGCAGCACGAGGAGGGCGAACACCAACAGCGACCCGGTGATCTGGCTCGCCTCGGCCGCGGCCACGCCCAGGAGCAGCAGGAAGACCACGGCGAGCAACCGCACCGGGACACCCGCGGCTGCCGCAACCTCTGGATCGACGCTCGCGAACAGCAACGGACGGGCGATCAGACCGAGCGCGACGAGCGCGGGGAGGGCCACCGCCAGCAGCGACAGGACCTGACCGTTCGTGATGCCGAGGAAGCTTCCGAAGAGGAGGTTCGTGAGGCCGTTGAGATTGCCGTGGTAGAGGTTCACGAAGAGGAAGCCGCACGCCAGTGAGAAGGCCTGCACCGACCCGATCACGGCCGACTCCTCGCTGTACAGGGCCGAGCCCACGGGCGGGGAGGCCATAGCGATGATGACCCCGGCCGCGAGACAGAACCCGAAGTAGCCGAAGGCCGGCGAGAGGCCGATCAGGATCGCGCCGGCCGCGCCGGGGAACCCGACCAACGACAGGGTGTGCCCGGCGAAGGTCTGCCGCCGGAGCACCATGAACCACCCCATCGCCCCGGAGACGATCGCGACGATCGATCCGGCGCGGAGCGCGTTGATCATGAACGGGTAATCGAACAGGGTCACGACTCACCCCGCGTGCCGGTCGGCGTGCAACGCGGGCGCCTCAGGGGTTCCGACGACGACCAGCCGGCCATCGGACGCTCGCAGCACCTCGACCTTGGCGCCGTAGAGCGCGCTCAGTGTCTGGGTCGTGATGACCTCGTTCGGCGCACCGACCACCGCCTCGCCCTCGGCCACGTAGACGACCTGATCGAGGAACTGGAGGATCGGGTTCACGTCGTGCGCCACCATCACCACCGTGACCCCGCGCTCTCGGCAGATCCGCTGGACCAAGGCAGCCACGGCCGCCTGGTTGGCGAGGTCGAGGCTATCGAGCGGCTCGTCGAGCAGCAGCAGCTCCGGCTGACGGACCAATGCCTGAGCGACCACCAGCCGCTGCTGCTCCCCGCCCGACAGCTCGCCGATCGGCCGGCCCGCGTACGCGCCCGCCCCCACAAGGTCCACGACCTCCGCCACCGCTTCGCGCGTGCGCCTCGCGCGGATCGCCGACAAGGGGACGCCCCATCGACTCCCGTCCAGCCCCAGGCGGACCACGTCGAGGCCGCGGATCCGAAGTGTCCGATCGAAGCCTCCCCGTTGGGGGACGTAACCGATGCGCCGACGAGCCGCTCCCGCCGGAGCACCGAGAACGTCCACCTTTCCGGCGGCGAGGGGCTGGAGTCCGAGGAGGACCTTCAGCAACGTGGACTTGCCGGCGCCGTTCGGACCGAGGATCGCGGTGAAGGTACCGGGGCCGATGTGCAGATCGACCCCGCTCCACAGGAGACGATCCCCGAACCGCACGGACGCTGCGCGCGCATGGATGACCTCGTTCGAGGTCGACACGACGGCGCCGGAGACGAGAGGCGCCGGCATCATCTGCCCGTCGCCTCGTGGAGGGCCGCCGCGAGCGCCTGGAGCTGCGCGACCTGCCAGGCCTGGAACGTCGCGCCCGCCGGGAAGAGGGTCTCTGTGATCGTGGTGATCGGGATGTTGGCCGCCATGGCCTCGTCGATCTGGCGCTGAACGTCCGGGTTCGCGTTCTGGCTGTTGTAGACGTACACCTTGATCTCCTGGGCGGAGATCTGGTGGTCGATCGCGGCCTTGTCCTCCGCCGTGGGCTCCGTTCCCTCGCTGATGGCCGTGAGGAACGCCGGCGGCGTGATCAGGTTCAGGCCCAGGGAAGGAGCGATGAGCGCGAAGATACTCTCCGACGCACCGATCGGCGTTCCCGCGTACCTGGTCTTGATCCGAGAGATGAGCGCGTGGTACTGGGCGAGTCCCGACGTCTCGAACGTCGAGCGCTGCTGGTCGAAGTACGACGCCTCCGTGGGCTCGAGCTTCTGGTACTCGCTCGTGATCGCGTCGATCACTTGCTGGACGTCCGACGGGGAGTACCAGCGGTGCGGGTTCCCCTTCGTGGGCTCACCCACCAGGGTGCCGACATCGAGGACATCACGTCCTGACACCGGGTTCGCATCGACCAGCCGCTGAGCCCAGGGGTCGTAGCCGACGCCGTTCTCGATCACGAAGTTCGCCGAAGCCATCGCTCGGGCGTCTTCCGTCGTGGGCTCGTAGTCGTGCGGATCCGCGTTGGGATTGTCGATGATGCTCGTCACGCTGACCCGGTCGCCACCCAGCTGGGAAGCGATGCTGCCCCAGACGTTCTCGGCCGTGACGACGTTCGGCCGGCTGCCGGGCGCGGCGCTGCCAACGCTCGCGCATCCAGCGAGGGGCACGACGAGCACGAAGATGGCCACAGCCATCGCGTGCCGAGCAGCCGACGACATTCCTTCCCTCGTCCTTCCGGGGTCGCTCTTGGAACCGGTCGGCAAACGATAATGGGAGTGGTTCTCATCGTCAACTTGATGCCTCCAAGCTCGGAGAGCTGCGAGCCGATACCCGAACCACGGGCGGGCGGTGCCTCACTGGACGGCGACGATCCGTTGCCAGCAAAGGAGGTTCGAACCTCGTTGGGTGACCACGTCTGCGCGCTCGGTGCAGGCTCCCGGTCGGCTCGCGTGTGACGGGGCGATATCGAACACGTACGCGTTGGTTCGGTCGTCACGGCAATCGGTTGGGACGACCGTCCCGTTCTCCGCGTGGCCGCACATCAGGCCGTCCTGGTCTCGAACCGCATTCAACACGATGCGGATCGGTGGATACGCGCCGAGTGTCTCGTCCGGCGAACGAAGCAAGCCTCGGTAAGACAGATGTTCCGCCGCCGCGCGATCCCCGGATGGCCCGCTCGCACCCCGGGGCGTGTCGATCCGCCCCAGCCCCAGACCGGCGAGGCAGACGAGGAGGAGCAGGATCGCCGCGCGAACGGCAACGGATCCACGACGTGGCGGGGATGCCTCTCTGACCCGGCGAAGCGAGGCAGGCCCCTTGATCCTTGCGATCAGTTCGTCCGCGAGCGGATCCACCGCGTACACCGACAGCAACGAGGACTCCACCGAGCGCGCCGGAGTGTGCGCCGTTGCGGGGGCATGGTGCGCGCACCACGGGATGAGCCGGATCCTTCCGCCCACCGGTACCCGCTGCACCGCGTCGGCTCTCTCGCCGCTGCCTTCCGCCAGACACGCTGCGCACACGAGACCCAGCCGAGCCGGGTAGCCGACCTCCGCCCGATATCCCCGGCCGTGCTCGACCACCCTCCCCCAGAGCGACACCTGGCCGACCACGCCTCCCGGGAGGGAGCGGAGTCCGCCGAGTACCTCGGGACTGACCGCTGCGTAGACACCGCAGCGGCATCGCCGCTGCGGTGTCGGCGTACGACCCTTCGGGCAGGACGCCGCGTGCGGAGCACGCGGCGTCCAAACCTCGGGCCGCGTCAAGGACGAGAGCCGGAGCTCGCCGTCCACCTCGACCAAGCTCCATCCGCGCCAGGCGATGATCTCCTCGGCGACGGTCGGGATCTCGGGGCGCCGGTGATGGAGCCTCACCTCGCTATGATGCGCCTTCCCACCCGATGCGATCGAACGGTTCCAGCCGGCGGACCGGCAGGCTTAGCCGGCGGGCGTGGACAGGACGTCCACCACCTGGCCGAGCGCCCACTCGAGGTCGGAGCGCTCGACGACGAGTGGCGGAGCCAGCCGGATCGTCTGCTCGTGCGTGTCCTTGGCGAGGATGCCGCGGTCCATCAGTCGTTCGCACGCCGCCCTCGCCGACCCGGCGCCGGGCACGAGATCGATGCCGATCCAGAGCCCGCGCCCACGGACCTCGGCGATCGTCGGCACCGCTGCGTCTCGCAATCCCGCGATCAGCCAGGAGCCGAGCTCGGCCGACCGGCGTTGATAGGTGCCCTCGCGGAGCATGTCCACGACCTCGATGCCGATCGCGCAGGCGAGGGGGTTGCCGCCGAACGTCGAGCCGTGTTCGCCGGGCCGGAACACCCCGAGGACGTCGCGATCGGCGACGACGGCGGACAGCGGCAGGATCCCGCCACCGAGCGCCTTGCCGAGGATGTACACGTCGGGGACGACGCCCTCGTGCTCGCAGGCGAACGTCGTGCCGGTCCGGCCGAGTCCCGATTGGATCTCGTCAGCCATCAGCAGCGCGCCGCGCTCGGTGCAGAGCTCGCGGGCCTCACGCAGGTAGCCATCGGGTGGCACGATCACGCCCGCCTCGCCCTGGATCGGCTCGACCAGGAAGGCGACGGTCTCGTCATCGATCGCGCGGCGGAGGGCCTCGGCGTCGCCGTACGGAACGGACCGGAACCCCGGCGTGAACGGCCCGAAACCGTCTCTAGCCGAAGGGTCGTCGGAGAAGCCGACGATCGTCACGGTGCGTCCGTGGAAGTTGCCGTCGGCCACGACGATCTTCGCGCGGTCCGGCGCGACCCCTTTCACGTCGTAGCCCCATCGCCGGGCGGTCTTGATGGCGGTCTCGACGGCCTCGGCCCCTGTGTTCATGGTGAGGACCATGTCCTTGCCCGCGAGATGTGCGAGGTCGCGACAGAACACCGGGAAGACGTCGTTGTGGAAGGCACGGGACGTGAGGGTGACCAGCTCGAGCTGCCGGCGCGCCGCGTCCACGAGTCGGGGGTGGCGGTGCCCGAAGTTGAGCGCCGAGTAGGCCGCCAGCATGTCGAGGTATCGCTTCCCCTCGACGTCGGTCACCCACGCGCCTTCCCCGCTCGCGATGACGACCGGCAGCGGATGGTAGTTGCGAGCCGCGTAGCGCTCGGCGAGCGCCAGGAGCTCCTCCGTGCGCGTTGCCGCGGTTCGCGCGATCTCCATGCCGCCTCCGAGGTCAGACGTCCGGGTCAGGCAACATCATCGCAGCGTCAGGGGACCGTTCGGGGCCATCCCCCGGAGGGGGCACGGTACAGTGTCACACCGCCGGTCGCGACACGCTCCGCGCCGAAGCTCGTCAGCAGCTCATCCCAAGCGACGGGGGCGGGGGCGGGCAGGATCACCGACGACACCTCTTGTTGGTGCAGGTACAGGAGGAAGTTCTCGGGCGTCGGCGTGATCGCGTCGGCCGAGTGATCCACGTAGGCGATCGATCCGCCCGGATTCCCGACCTGCCCCTGCGGGTGCCCGAGGCCGATGTAGCCGCGTGACTGACGGAACCAGAAGTCGGCCGCCTCCTGCCACTGCATCTCGTCGCCGACGTTCGCGGGAAGCAACAGATCGTTCTCGCCCTGCAGCAGGTACGTTCGGTAGGTCCCGTCGGTGAAGAAGGGCGGGGTGCTGAGCGGCGTTCGGTACGGCGGGCTGGGGAGCGCGACGGCCACGGAGATCGCGCCGACGATGACGATGCCCCAGCGCCACCACGAGCCTCGACCGGAGCTCTGCGCGAGGAACAGGGCGACGATCACCGCGATACCGAGCCACACGAACAATGGGAAGCGCTCGGGAAGGACGCTGGACAGAACCGGGAGATGCGCGAGGAGCGCACCCGGCATCGCGACGCTTGCCCGTCCGCGGACGTGCAGCGTGGGTCCCAGCGAGAAGACGGCCGGAACGAGCATGAATGCGATGAGGAGCCAGGTCCATCGCGAGCGGCGGCCGAACCAGGCGAACAGCGCCACGATCGCGAGGAACACCGGGCCGATGTACGCGGTGTCGTCTTGTGCGAGCCCCGAGAACCGCCGCGTGATGTCGAGGAAGGTCCCCGCGCCGAGCCACGTCGGGGATCGCGGCAACACGTAGCTCAGGAGGTCGACCGAGTTCGGCCCCAGCGGGCGCAACGAGCCGGGAGGACGGTTGCGGATCACTTCGAGGAGGTATGGCGCGGTGATGAGAACGACGACCAGATACGAGACGCCGATCAGGAGGCTCGTGGACCATAGGTCGCGCCGGACGTCCTCGGGGCCGAACAGGAGTCCCAAGAGCAGGGCGATCCCTCCGAAGACGGTCATCGTCGCGAAGATCTCGGTCGAGATCGAGAACTGACCGAGGAGCGTGATCGCGAGGAGCAGTACGAACGCTCTCTGCCCGATCCGTCCTCGAACCCGGCGGACGACGAGGTAGCAGGCGAGTGGGACGCAGAACATCAGCAAGAGGTTCACGTGCCCGCGCATGTGGTGCCCGACGTAGGTCGAGAAGCCGAAGATCGCCCCGGCCGCGAACGCCGGGAGCGGACGCGAGGTGAGTTCGTTGCAGAGGAGATAGCAGGCCCAGGCGGCGAGGGCCGGCGCGAGCCACAGGATCAGGTTGTCGCTCGCGAGCGGTCCCCAGATCGTGGTGACGGGTGCCAGCAGGAACGAGGGACCCGGGATCGTCGTGACCCAGACCAGATCGAACCCTGGGGGGGCCCAGACGTAATGGGTGGTGAACAGGGGGTTGAGTCCGTGGCTCAGCGCGAACGGCATCCATCGCAGCGACCAGAGGTAGACCATGGTGTCCGAATGGCATCCGCCGATGCACCACGTATCGAGATGAGCGAACGCGCCCCTGACGTAGAGGAGGCCAGAGATGATCGCGTACGCCACGAACGCTCCGAACGCTTCCTCGACCGGGCTCGCCGCTCGGAGTCGCCGGACGATCCGCGAGGCAACCGGCGTCATCGGCCCGTCGCCGGCGTTCCGCTCACGCCGCGAGGGGTCGACCTCTTCCATGCGGCGGCACGATACCGCGTCCGCCCGGTCCCCTTCGGTACGCTCCTGACGTACCGACCGAGGCGGATGGCAGGTCGGAGCCTCCTCACACGGACACGCCGGCCACCCACGTGACCGCCCCCGAGGGAGAACTCGATCCACGAGCAGGCCTCGTCACGCAGGTGGTGCACACGCCACTGCGAACGCGGCCGGCCATCCGCGCCTTCGGTGTCTTCCTGGCGTACGTGCTCCTGTCGGTCGCCATCTGGGGCTGGCCCGTGGTCGCGCATCTCGATTCCCGGCTCGTGACTCCGTGGCGAGCCGACTCGAGCTTCTTCCAGTGGGCCATGGGATGGTCGCCGTGGGCGCTCGCCCACGGGCACAGCCTGCTGTTCAGCGACCGGGTGTTCGCGCCGCGGGGAGTTGACCTGACGTGGGTGACGATCTCTCCCGGCCCTGGGCTGGCGATGGCGCCGATCACTCGGACGTTCGGGACGCTCGCGTCGTTGAACCTCATCACGTTGCTGGGACCCCCGCTCGCTGCGTGGGCCGCGTTCCTCGTGTGCGTACGACTCACGCGGTCTTTCTGGCCATCCTTCATGGGTGGGTTCCTCTACGGGTTCTGTGCGTATGTCACCGGCCAGCTGAACCACCCCAACCTCTTGTTGGTCTTCCCGATACCTCTGATCGTCTACCTCGTGATCCGCCGGATCGAGGGCTCCCTCGGTGCGCTGGCGTTCGTGGTCTGGCTCGCGGTGACGCTGCTCGCCTTGTTCTCGATCTCCACGGAGGTCTTCGCGACGGCGGTGCTGTTCGGCTCTATCGCCTGGTGCATCACGCTCATCTTCGCGCGGGAGGACCGACGCCGGGTGGTCCAGACCTTCCTCCTGTTCGCGTCGGCCTACGCGATCGTCGCCGCCATCATGCTGATCCCCTACATCCTTCCGGCTCTCCGGACCGCGCCAGCCGGAAGCATCCACGCACCCGACCACTCGTACGACGACCTCCTGCGGTTCGTCGTCCCGCGCGATCGCGAGCTGATCGGGGGCGGGGCGCTCTCCTCGCTCGCGTATCGGTACACCGCCGCATCACTCGGAGGTGCTGCGTACCTGAGTGCCGCCCTGGTGGTGCTGCTGGTGGCGTTCGCGATCACGGAATGGCGGAGGAGGGGAACCTGGGGACTCCTTGCGTTCATCCTGGTGAGCGCGCTCCTGACCATGGGTCCTGCGCTGCACGTGGCCGGCCATCGCGTGACGGGCCTGCCCACCGCCGTGATCTGGAAGCTGCCGCTGATCAGGAACGCGATCCCGGACCGGTTCCCCGTCTATACCGACCTCGCCGTTGCCGTCGTCGCTGCGCTGTGGCTCTCCCGAGCACGAGGTTCGTTCGCCTGGTCGCGATGGGCCTTGGCGGGCATCGGCGCCCTCATGCTGCTGCCGAGCATCACGACGCCGCCGTGGCATGCAGAGGATCACACGCCAGCCTTCTTCCGAGACCATACCTACGCGTCCGTGCTGCGGCCGGACGAGAACGTGTTCATCATCCCCACCGATGCAGGCGAAGAGATGGCCTGGCAGGCGACGGCCGACTTCTCCTTCCGGATGCCCGAGGGATACGTCGGGGTGATCCCGATCGCGAACCGAGGGTCACGGTTCGTCCACGGCCTCTCGGCCGATGTGGGAGTCCTGCCGTCGACGAAGGACCTCATGGGGTGGCTCGAAGCGAACGGCGTCACCGCGGTCGTGGTCGCCGATCGAGCCCAGCCCACCTTCGGCCCCATCCTGCGCTCCGTCGGCCTCGCGCCCGTGTACGAAGGAGGGGACGTATCGGTCTGGCGGATGCCCGCGGCTCAGGTCGGATCTGGATAGACCGAACCTGACGGTGAGCCTCGTGGACCTCGTCCGGTCTCGAAGACTGCCCTCTGGATGAGTCCGAACCTCTGCCGGATGCCCGAGGCCCAGCTCGCTCGATCCAGGATCCCGACCCCGACCAGATCCTTGGGTACCAGCAGGGAACGCGTGAACGATCGCTCGTGGAGACCTGCTCGGATCGCCGCCCCGAGAAGGTCCCCTCGAGATCGCCACCGGTGATCGCCTTCGGGCATCTTCAGATGAAGCCGTTCGGCGAGATGGAGGACGGGGCCCCAAGCCGGATTCGCGGTCACGATCACCAGTACACCGTTGTCCGTGAGCATGCCGGCCATGGCCTGCACACAAACATCGAGGTCCGGTACGTGCTCGGCGACGTCGGCGGCAACAACGTAGTCGAACCGTTCGTCGATCGGGCCGTCCATCAGATCGTGGACCAGGAACCGGAGGTCGGGGTGCTTGCGGGCTGCGATCTGGATCATGGCGGGGCTGATATCGATGCCGACACCGTCGGCCGGATCGAGCGATGCCAGGATGTCGCCGGTGGCGCAGCCGACCTCAAGCACATGGTTCCGTGGGGGGACGATCTCGGCCAGGCTCGCCTTCAGGGCTGCGTAGTAGTGACGAGCCTTTTCCTTCCAGCGGTCGTATCCGGGCGCCACGTTGTCGAAGTGTTTCCCCACCGGGTCCGAGCTCATCGGAAGCGAAGCTTCCGCGCGCCGATGACGGCCATCCGCGCGAGTAAGAGACCGTGCCGCCACCGGTCGATGTTGGTCGCTCCGTACGTGCGTTCCCGATAGCGAACGGGGACCTCGCGGATCTTCAGTTCGAGGTTCGCTGCTCCGAACAACAGATCGAAGTCCCCGAACGGGTCGAAGTCCCCGAACGTACGGCGGTTCTCCGCGATGCGCCGATAATCGCTCGCCCACAAAGCCTTGGAACCGCAGAGGGTATCGGTGACACGCTCATCCAAGATCCAACTGAAGATCAGCCCGAACAGCTTGTTCCCCGCAAGGTTGGCCAAACGCATCGCCCGCTGCTCCATCGGGTAGACGAGCCGGCTGCCGTTGACGAACTCCGCTTTCTCCTCGACCAAGGCAGACCAGAACTTCGGAAGCTCCTCAGGGGCGACCGTCATGTCGGCATCGAGGATGATCAACACGTCCCCCGAGGCCATCTCGAACCCCTTGCGAACGGCATCGCCCTTCCCGACCCCGTCTTGACGGAGGAGCTTCAGATCGAGATCTTGGCGTTCGTCGATCATCCGTTGGATCTCTTCTGCCGTCCCATCGGTGGAATGCCCTTCCACGAAGATCGCCTCAGTGTGTCGCCCCAGACGTGGTAACCGTTCGACGATGCCTCGGATGTTCCCGCGCTCGTTCCGGGCGGGGACGATCACGGAGCAGGTGGGGTCCGGGATCCGCGGAGCGACGTTCCGTGCGCGCGGCCTGGCCGTCACATAGGAGATGATCCCCAGCCGCCTGACCAACGGCAGGGCCGAGAGCGTCGTATTGAGGGGAGCCGTGAGCCACGCCGGTCCGACCGGAAGGGGCGTACGGTAGCCGGAGGTCACCGGTTCGAGATCGGCGAGTTCGACCAGGTTCGCGAGATCAAGCCTAGACAACCAGTTCTGCAGAGGCTCCCGTGACTTCAGGCCGGTTCGCTCGGCCAGCTTCAAGAACGGCTCCCAGGCGAAGTTGTAGTAGGCGACGATCACCCGTGTCGACGGCCCCACGACGGGCGCCAGGTTGCGGAAGAAGTCCAGGACGTCGATGACGTACCCCACGACGTTGCTCGCGATGACGTAGTCGAACGTGCCCGAGATCGGCAGTTGCTCGATGTCCGCACACACGAATCGAAGGTCGGGGTGACGTGCGCGCGCGCGCGCCAGGGTGGCTTCGGAGAGGTCCACTCCCACGCCGACCGACGGCTGGAGCGACGCGAGCAACGTGCCGTCGCCGCACCCAAGATCGAGAACCGCGGCCCCCGGCGTCACCTGGCTCCGGATGAAGCCGTACAGATCGTCGTAGTAGTAGCGGTATCGGACCCTCGCGCCTGCTCCCCGTGCCCCGGATCGATCGACGTAAGACCGGACGACGCGCCGGGCTCGCTCGTCGGGGCCGCGGGCCCACGCGGTGGACACGGTCGGTTCAGCCGGACCATGGTCGCTCACAAGCCTGAGATGATAGGGCGTTCTCCGAGGAGGTAGCGTGAGCCAGAAAAGAGCCCTCATCACTGGGATCACGGGCCAAGACGGCTCGTACCTTGCCGAATCACTCCTATCGAAGGGTTACGAGGTCCACGGCATCATCCGTCGATCCAGCTCGTTCAACACGGGGCGGCTCGATCACCTGTACCGCGATCCGCATGAACGCGGGAGCCGTCTTTTCCTCCATTACGGAGACCTGATCGATTCGAGCGTCCTCTCGAGGATCATGCGGGAGGTCGAGCCCGAGGAGGTGTACCACCTCGGAGCGCAGTCACACGTCCGAGTCTCGTTCGACATGCCGGAGTACACTGGCAACGTCACGGCGCTCGGGACCACGCGCTTGCTCGAGGCGATCCGCGAGGAGGGGGTGCCGGCCCGCTTCTATCAGGCGTCCTCGTCCGAGATGTTCGGAACGAACCCGGACGTCCCAACTTCGGAGCGGAGCCCATTCTTCCCGGCCTCCCCCTATGCCGCCGCCAAGGTGTACGGGTATTGGATGGCCGTCAACTACCGCGAGGCGTACGGGCTCTTCTGCGCCAACGGGATCCTGTTCAACCACGAGAGCGAACGTCGCGGCGAGACGTTCGTGACCCGCAAGATCACCAGGGGGCTCGCTCAGATACTTGCGGGAGAGGTGGACGTCATCTACCTCGGTCGGCTCGACACTCAGAGAGACTGGGGTCATGCGGCAGATTACGTCGAGGCTATGTGGCTGATGATGCAGGCAGACGAAGCTGACGATTACGTGATCGCCACGGGCGAAGCCCACTCCGTCAGCGACTTCCTCGATGAGGCATTCAGCTATGTGGGGCTCGACTGGGAACCACATATTCGACAGGATCCCCGGTATTTCCGACCGATCGACCCCCCCATCCTGGTGGGAGACGCTTCCAAAGCCCGGGACCGGCTCGGCTGGGAACCGCGGGTTTCATTCAGGGAGCTCGTCCGCTCGATGGTCGATGCTGAGCTCGCAGCAGCCGGCATCGCGCGGCCTGCTCCGAGCGACCCCGTTGCGCAGCTATGAGCGGGTTCTGGTCCGGTCGAGCCGTGACGGTAACGGGCGGCTCAGGCTTCCTTGGCTCGCACGTCGTGGAGCGGCTCGATGCTGCTGGCGCTTCAGTGTTCGTGCCGAGAAGCACCGTATACGATCTGACCCGAGAGGAGCGCGTCCAAGCGATGTATGCGGACGCGCAACCCGAGATCGTTGTTCACCTGGCGGCTCGCGTCGGCGGCATCGGGGCCAACCAAGCGGCCCCCGGGAGCTTCTTCTACGACAACCTCCAGATGGGTGCCTTGCTGATCGAGCACGCCAGGCGAAGCGAGGTGCAGAAGTTCGTCTGTGTCGGCACGGTGTGTTCGTACCCCAAGATCACACCCGTCCCCTTCAAGGAGGACGATCTGTGGTCGGGCTACCCGGAGGAGACGAACGCACCCTACGGGATCGCGAAGAAGGCCCTGTTGGTCCAGCTTCAGGCCTACCGGAAGGAGTTCGGCACGCGCGGCATCTACCTGATCCCCGTGAACCTGTTCGGCCCAGGAGACAATTTCGACCTCCGAACGTCTCACGTGATCCCCGCATTGATCCGCAAGTGCCTCGAAGCCGTGGAGCGAGGCGACGACACGGTTCCGGCGTGGGGATCGGGCATCCCGAGCCGCGAGTTCCTGTACGTCGAGGACGCCGCGGACGGCATCATCGCCGCTGCCGAGCGATACGAAGGCAGCGAGCCGGTGAACCTTGGGACCGGCCTGGAGATCTCTATACGGGATCTGGCGGATGTGATCGCGAACCTGACCGGCTTCGACGGGTCGTTCGTCTGGGACCCGTCGAAACCGGACGGACAACCTCGGCGGGCGCTGGACGTGTCGCGAGCGAAGAAGGAGTTCGGTTGGAAGGCTGAGGTGCCCTTCGAGGAAGGCCTGCGTAGGACGATCGCGTGGTACCGAGAGAGAAGGTCGACCGTGTCATCCGCGACGGGCGGATGATGGAGCGGCAGGGGATGCACCCAGCTCGACTCCGCCCTCACGTGCAGCCTCCCCGATGAGGGCAGCGACGCGCGGAGAGAAGCTTCCGGAGGCTGAACGCTCCGATGCGGCTCCGCGCGGCCGCCGGCTACCAGTCTTGTCCGCGCTCGCGGGGCCTTTGCTGATCGTGGGAGCGGTCATCACCGTCTACCACGCGTACGTGTTCAACGATGTCCTCACCTCGCGACACATCGACATGCTCGCCTACTACTTGCCGAACTACTGCTTCCTCGGCGAGACGCTTCGCGCCGGACACATCGCCCTATGGAACCCCTACACGCTTGGGGGTACGCCGTTCGCCGCCGACCCGCTGTCTGGCTGGATGTACCTGCCCGCGATGCTCGTGTTCGCAGCGCTTCCGTGCGGGGCCGCGATGCGTGTCTTCATCGTGCTCCAACCCATCATCGCCGGCCTCGGCATGTACTGGTTCCTACGGGGTGAGTCGCTCTCCCGGATCGCGGCAACCATGGGCGGACTGATCCTTGCACTCTCGATCGCAGGATCCCTCTTCGGCCTCACGCTCGCGTTCGCCGGGATGCTGGCGTGGCTGCCGGTCATGCTCGGCTCCGAGTCCCGCTGCTTCCGAACGAGGACCTGGCCGAGGCGGCTCGGGTGGTGCGTGGTCACCGCCGTCGCTTGGGGGCAGATCGTTGCTTCATTCCTCCCAGTCGGGGTCCTGCTCGGCAGTGTGGCCCTCGTCGGATACGGGGTCGCTCGGACCGTCGTCGAGGTCCGCTCGGGTCGTCTTCCGCTGGCCGCGTCCGTGACGCTCGGGGCGATCGTCGGCGCCTCCGTTGCCACGATCAACCTCGCCTATCTACTGCCCCGGCTCGCGTACGTCCCTCGCACCAGCCTCTCCCTCGGGTACGAGCAGCTCCAGCAGCTCGAGGATCGACTCTCCCACCTCCCACTACCGATCCAACTGCCGGGCTCTCACATGGCGGCATGGCCACTCAAGCTGGTCGCCTCTCCCGGGATGTATCTCGGGGGCATCTCGATCGTGCTCGCCTTCGCGGCGTGGGGCACCAAGCGACTCCGGCCGATCGTCGTCGCTCTCGCGCTTTTCGGAGCGCTGGGCTACCTCCTCACCCTTCACGGTTTCGTTGAGTCCCTCGGGCGTCTGGTCGGTTCACGGGTGGGTTCGTTCCTCGTTCACAATGGGGGGCGCAGCCTCTTCGCGGTGGTCTTTGCCCTGGCTGCCCTCGCAGGGTTCGGCATGCAGGCATTGCTGGAAACGAACTCTGTCCGCGGTCGGTCGATCTTGCTCCTTCCCGGCGTTGCGATGCTCGCCGTCGTTCCGCTCGCCGCCGGGATCGGTCCCTCTCACCTGCTTCTGCCACTGATCGCGGGCGGGGCGGGCCTGGTGCTCCTGATCGCGGCAGCGAAGAGGACGTCCTTGGCGGTTGTGATCCCCGCGCTCTTGGCGGTCGAGCTCTGTGTGAACGCCCTCGTGGGGCAGGGATCGCCGACCCCCTCCGATATCGGTATCCGGTATCCGGACATCCTGTCGTCGCAGCCGTCGCCCAACGTCGATGCGACCGCCTACCTCAGTCCGAACTCGCTCGTCGCCTCCCTCCAGCAACCCGGCTTCGGTCGATACATGCGTCTCGATCCAGTCCATGTGAGCAACTCGGGGTACCTCTACAGTCAGGCTCCCGCGAAGTGGGGATCGCTCGCGAACCAGCGGGCGATGCTCTTCCACCTTGAGGACGTCCAGGGCTACACCTCGGTGCAACTCCTCCGGTACTGGTCGTTCGTCCGCGCCGTCACATCCCGCCAGCTCAACTACAACGCCGATGTGTTCCCGGATCCGCCGCCGATCGCACTCGACCTGCTCCAAGTGAACGGTCTGGTCGTACCCACGAGCGACCCCCCGCCCCTACAACTTCCTGTCCGGCCCGTCGCTCAAGACGAGGGTTGGACGTTGGAGCGTCTCGAGCAACCCTTCCCAAGGGTCTCGGTTATCCCAACCTGGCGCGTCGTTTCCAGCGGAGACCAGGCTCTGCAAGCGATCACCGCGCCAGGATTCGACCCGGGTTCAACGGTCGTTCTGGAGCGATCCCCTGGGTTCGAGCCGCCCGCACAGCCACCATCGCAAGCAGGGTCGGCGACGTACGAACCGATCGGGCTGCAGTCCGCTCAGATCTCCGTCAACACTCCCTCCCCCTCGATCGTGCTCGTCCGGACACCGTACGACCAGAACTGGCATGCGTCGGTCGATGGGGAGCCTGCTCAGGTGTTGCCGGCCGACTACGTCGCGCAGGGGATCCCGGTTCCGGCAGGGAATCACACGATCGTCCTGTCGTACACGGACCCGAGCATCGGGTACGGACTCGCCGGGACGGCGGCAGCGATCGGCGCCCTGCTCGCGGCAGCGATCACCTTTGGGCTGCGCGCCCGAAAAACACATCGTCGTTCCTAGGCCGTAACGATCTCCCAGGACTGGCGGACGATGCGGCCGACCGACCGGTATCCGGTACCCTGCCTCGGATGTCGCCCGCCTCGCCCTCATCTCGACGGCATCATCGTGCCCCGCAGCAGCGATCCGTCGGTCTGATGGTGTTGGCATGCGTCCTCGTGGCGTGCGTGTTCCACGATGGGACGAGCGACGGGTCGCCGGGCTCGATCCCGAGCGACCTCGAGCCGGCCGACGTCGTCTCTCCATCACCGATCCCAGGATCCTCGGACCAGACGATCGCCCTGGCGCGCACGAAGATCAAACACATCGTGTTCGTGATCAAGGAGAACCGAACGTTCGACACGTTGTTCGGTCGCTTCCCCGGCGCCGATGGCGCCACGCGAGGAACGACCTGTGACGGCCGGACCGTACCCCTCAAGCGCGCGCCGGATCGGGTCGGCGATGAGGGGCACAGCTTCTTCGACGGCATCACGGCGGTCAACGGCGGTCACATGGATTGTTTCGCCGAGGGCGGCTACGTCCAGTACCTCCCACAGGACATCCCCCATTACTGGGCCTACGCCCGCCGGTACACCCTGGCCGACCGATTCTTCACCTCCATCTATGGTCCGACGGGTATCGAACACCTGTGGACGTTCGCGTCGCAGTCGGACCGATTCATCGACCATGAGCGGCCCGGGCAGTTCGGCTCTGCCACCCGCGAGTTCTGCGACGACCCCCTGGAGACGGCGCTCGCCTTCCGTTCGATGGCTCGCCAGGAACAGGAACGCATCTATCAGGCTGAGAACGAGGGGGCCCAAGGTCTGGCGGCGATCCGCGCGTCGCTGACCTCGCGATGGCCGTGCTTCGACGTGAAGGTCCTGCCGGATCTGCTGCAGCAACACGGGATCAGCTGGAAGGACTACCGCGGGGAGAACCCGTTCGTGCAACCGCTCCGCATGGTCCGCCACGTCCGATTCTCGAGCATGTACAGGAACGTCGTCGATGTCGGCGAGTTCCTGCGAGACGTGAAGGCGAGGAAACTCCCGGCGGTCTCGTGGCTCACCCCGCCGTTCGCCTTGTCGGATCACCCGCCGACCAGCATCTGCGCCGGCGAGAACTGGTTCGTCACGGAGATGAACGGGCTGATGCGCAGCCCGTACTGGTCATCCACCGCCGTCGTCCTGACCTGGGATGACTTCGGCGGCTTCTACGATCACGTCGAGCCACCCCACGTCGACCTGTACGGACTGGGACCACGCGTGCCCGCGATCATCATCTCCCCGTGGGCGAAGAGCGGCTTCATCGATCACGACACGATGGAGTTCGCGTCGGTGCTGCGGTTCATCGAGACGATCTTCGACCTGCCGCCGCTCACCTCGCGTGACGCCGACACGAACGACATGCTGAACGCGTTCGACTTCACGGGCCCGCCCCGCCCACCTCTGATCCTGAATCAGCGCACCTGCCCGGCCCGATGACCGTGTCCCCGTTCCACCGCCCCGGGCCGGTCAGGCGGACGCACAGCCGCTGAGGACGAGCGACCCGAAGAAGCCGGTCGACCCCAAGCGGGTGCCGACGGCCCACAAGCGCCCGGAGCCGTCGGCCGTGACGGAGGCCAACCATGCCTGTTGTGATGGGGCCGCGGTCAGCGCCATCTGGTGCCAACCGGTGCCATCCAGCAGCATGGCCACGGGCTGCGGCTCCTGATCGACGACCTGACGCCCGACCACGGCGATCCCATCGGTCGTCAAGGTCACGGACGAGAACGCCGCGGGTTCCATCCCGGCCGGTACGGCGACGGTCGTCCACCTCGACCCGTCCCATCGCTCGACCACGGGGCTCGGGACGTCCGCCTGGGTGACCGACCCGACCGCCCACACGTCGTCGGGCCCACGGGCGACCACAGCGGAGAGGATCGCGTCGCCCGCCCCCAGCTGCGGGGTCGGAACGACGGTCCAACCGGACCCGTCCCAGTGCTGCACCAGGGGGCGGTACCAGCGTCCGACAACGTGCCATCCCACGGCCCATGCGTCGTCGGGCGCGATCACCGCGACATCGTTCAAGCTGTTCGGCTCGCTCCCGACGTTCGGGCTCGACACTCGCCGCCATGCCGTGCCGTCCCAACGCTCGATCAACGTGCGATACGCGACCCCGTCGTCGTGTCGGCCGACGGCCCACGCCAACCGAGGCGTCAGTCCGGCCACACCCGCGAGCGCGTCCAGCCCCGGCCCCGGGTCGGCGACCGGCATCGGCGCCCACCGGTCGCCGTTCCACCGGGCGATCGCCGGCGCACGGATCAACACGCCGACCGCCCACGCACCTCCAGCTCCGTCGCTGGAAACACCGTTGAACGACGATGACGGGACCCAGATGGACACCTTTCGAGCCTTCCATGTTCCGCTCGACCCTTCTGCAGCCAACCCGTCGAAGTGCGAACCCTCGTACTGGGTTCCGGCGCCGAGGACGCCCCGGCGCACGCGCGTGATCCCGTTCCAGATGGCCCTGTCGACCTCCGTGTTCGGCACCTCGGTCAGTCCGCATCCACCGGCACCTGACGGGCTCGTGGTCGCGCCGGCGGGACTGGTCGCGGCGCCGGCGCTGGTCCCGCCGCCGTTCGCCCCCCGGAGCCACGCGACGATCCCCCCCGCCACGAGGACGATCAGGACCGCGGCGAACAACCAGCGGTTCCGTCTCATCCCGTGGCCCCGGCGGTCGTCGGAGCGGAGATCCGCCATACCGACACGCCGCCCCCGTCGTACACGGATCGGAGACCGGTGTTCTCCAGCAACTTCTCGAACTTCGACCGGGCCATATCGCCGAGGACGACCGCGGTGACGCCCTTCTCCTGGAGCCATTGGGAGAACTCGGTCACGGAGGGCACGAACGGTTGGCCGTCCTCCACCGCGAGACCTCGGTTCATCCGTTGGCGCGCGTACGGGGCCGGCATCGGCCCGACGTACCCTTCCGGCATCCGGAAGGAGAAGTCGGCCGTCCCCTGCCACAGCATCTCCTCCCCGTTCGTCTCGGTGATCAGGAAGACGTTCTCGTCGGGCTGCAGGACCGACGCATACGTCCCATCGGCGAAGAACGCGGGCGTGCGATCGTGGACGTACCACGACGGGTTCCGGAGCTGTGGGAGGAGCATCACCGCCCCCACCACCACGACCCCCCACCGGATCCACCGGGTCCGATCGTCCGCGCGTGCCAGCCAGATCCCGGCGAGCACGGCGACCGCGAGCGAGGTGTACACGGGCATCCGTTGGGCTGTGGCGTGCTTGATCAACGGCGCGTTCGCCAGCAGGGTGCCGGGGAGGTGGAACATGGGGCGGCCATCCACGTGGAGTACGGGCCCGAGCGAGAGGAGCGCCCCGATCGCGATGAACGCGATGAGCGCCCACGTGCCGCGCCGGCGCCGCTCGGTGATCGCGAAACCGACGATCGCGAGGATGAGCGCGATCCCGATGTAGCTGCCGTCCTCGATCACCTTCGCCGTGAACGCGTGGGAGATCGAGGACATCCGGGCGCCACCGATCAGCATGTCGTGTCGCGGGATCAGGAACCCGAGCGCGTCGGCGGCCGTCGTGTCGACCGGTCGGATCGACTGTCCCGGCGAGTTGCGGACGGCGGGAAGGAGGTAGGGGACGAACAACAGCGCGGCGACGATCCCGTACGCCGCCGCAGTGAGGAGCGCCGCGGAGATGATCTGCTTCCGGTCCTTCCCGGCGGCGATGACCGCGAGGACGAATGCCACGGCGCCGAACACCGCGGCGGTCGCGAAGACCTCGGTCGAGATCGAGAACAGGCCGAGCAGCGTGAGCGCCATCAGCGCCGTGAACGTGATCCACCCCATCGAGCCCTCGACCCGTCGGATCACGAGGTACACGGCGATCGGGATCGGGAAGACGAGCACCAGGTTCAGATGCGACTGCATCTGCCCGACCATGTAGGCCGAGAACCCGAACAGGTAGCCGCTCACGAGCGACGGCCAGAACGCGCGGGTGAGGCGGTTGCACACGAGGTACGCGCCCCAACCGGCGAGCGCGGGCGCGAGGAGCTTGAGCACGTTGTGAGACGCGAGGGTTCCGAAGAGCCTGGTCACGGGCCACGACACCAGCGCGGGTCCCGGGATGATCGTGCTCCAGGTGAGATCCACCCCACCGGGGGCGAATACCCTGTCGGTGAACAGCGGCGTGTGACCGTGGGCGATCGCCCACGGAACCCAGGCGAGCGACCATCGGTAGAGGTCGACGTCGCCTCGACCGTTGGCGAGGTATCGCGTGGAAAGATGCCCGACGACCGGGATCCCCCAGAGGAGGATCGCTGTTGCCAGGTAGAGGAGGAAGGCCGCCGCGGCCCGCAGCGCGGGCCGCGGCGGCCACCACTTCTGGACGGGGTCCTCGACGGCGTCTTCGGCGCCGAGCCCGGCGCCGTTCCCGGCGCCGGGCTCGGTGAGCTCCTCGGTTCCCAGGACGTCGGGTTCGCTCGTCGCGAGGGTTTCGGGGTGCGGCTCGGCCTCGTTCGGAGCCGTCATGGTGCCGGCTCCTGCGACACCCACACCCCGGACCGCGATCGCCAGACCGAGACCCCGCCGCCTCGGTAGACGAGTTCACCGCCGACGGAGCGGATCACTGGCGCGAATCGCCCCTCCCCGGCGTCCGTCACGACGATCGCCGACACCTGGCGTTCGGTGAGCCAGGCCGCGAGGGTGATCGGCGAGATCGAGCCGCGGTATCGCGAGCTGAGGCCCTTGTTCAGCCATTCGTGCGCGTACCGATCCGGAAGGATGCCCACGTATCCGGCGGCGAGCCGGAACGAGAAGTCCGTGGCGTTCTGCCAGATCAGCTCCTCCGCCTTGTCGTCCGGGATCGCGAAGACGACCTCGTCGGGTTGGAGCACGCTCTGGTACGTGCCGTTCGAGAAGAACGCGGGGACCGTCTGCGGAAGGTGTGCGACCGAACCGGGATCGGGGAAGAGCAGCAGCGCGCCCAGCGCCACCAAGGCCCATCGGAACACGGCCGTCCGGGCGGGAGCGCGCGCCAGCCAGATCGCCGCGATCACCGCAACGGCGAGCCCCGAGTAGGCGGGGAATCGGTCGGGGGTGGCGTCGCGGATCAGGGGTATCTGATCGAACACGGACCAGGGAAGCGAAACGGACGCGCGGCCCATCACGTGCAGGACCGGACCGAGCGCCGCGATCGAGACGATCGCGACGAACGCCAGCAGCCCCCACGTGCCGCGTCGGTGCCGCTCCGTGATCGCGAACCCGACGAGCACGAGTACGAGCGCGATCGAGAGGTAGCCCGCGTCCTCGATGTTGTGCGCGATGAAGTGTGCGCTCCACCTCTCGGCGAACCCCGGCGAGACGAGCGTGAGGGGCCGCGGCACCACGAAGCTCAGCAGATCCACCGATGCGCGGGAGGCGCTCTGGATCGACCCTTCGGGCAGGTACTTCGCGGCGGACAAGAGGTACGGCGTCAGCAACGCGAACGTGAGCACGTACGAGGCGGCCGTGAGCAGACCCGCCCCGAAGACGCGGCCCCGCTCCGAGCCCGCGGCGATCAATGCGATCAGGAAGGCGATGGCACCGAAGAAGGCCGAGGTCGCGAAGACCTCGGTCGAGAACAGGAAGAGCCCCGTCAACGAGAGCGTCATCAACGCGACGAAGGTCGGCCGACCGAGCGAGCCCTCGATGCGACGGATCACGAGGTACACGGCGAGGGGGACCGGGAAGATCAAGACCAGGTTGACATGGCCGTGCAGCTGCCCCGCCATGTACTGGCAGTAGCCGAACAGGTAGCCGCCGGCGAGGGATGGCCAGAACGAGTGGGTCAGCCGGTTGCACACCAGGTAGGCGGCCCAGCATCCGAGCGCCGACGCGAGCAATAGCAGAACGTTGACCGCGGCGAGCGAGCCGAAGAGCGAACGGACCGGGTACATCAGGACACCGCCACCGGGCACGAACGTGGTCCACGCCAGGCTCGTCCCGTCGGGCGTGAAGATCTTGGTCATGTACAAAGGGTCCACGTGGTGCGCCAACGCCCAATGCACCCATCCGATCGACCACTGGAAGAACTTCGCGTCGCCTCGACCGTCCCCCACGTAGCGGATCCGCAGTTGCGTGATGACCGGCGCCGCCCAGATCACGATCGCAGCGGTCAGGTACAGGAGGAACGCGACGAGGCCACGGGCCCAACCGGGGAGCCGTCGTCCCCACGCCATCGCTCGGTCGAGGAGGGTGTCGCTGGCCTGATCGATCGCGACGGCCGTATCCGTCCCCGGCTCGTGCGCGGCGACCTCGGGAGGGATCGTCATCGGACGCAGAGGCTACCAACAGGCTTCGTCAGGGGATCCCTGCCGGTCGCGTTCCTCCTTCCTTGTCAGCGTCGGGGCACCCACCGATACTCCACGCGTGCCTGCGCTCGACCAGCCACGTGCCGACGTCACCGCACGGCCTCGTGGACGTTCCCCCGGCTTCCTTGCGGCGCTCCTGGCCGTCGTCGTGATCGCGATCGCGTGCACCGGAGGAAGCGCACCGACGACGACCCCTTCCCCGACGTTCAATGCGGTGGCGGCAGCGACCGAAGGCTACTCAGAGAAGACGTTCAGCCTCCCACCGGACCGACCGCCGGCCAGCAGACCGACCGCACCACCTCCGCCCGCGGCACTCCCCCGAAACGTTCCGATCAAGCACGTGATCTTCATCGTGAAAGAGAACCGGACCTTCGATCACTACTTCGGGAAGTACCCGGGCGCCGACGGGGCGACCGTCGGGAAGCTCCTAGACGGAACGACGGTCCCGCTGACCCCAGCCCCCGACGTCACGACGGCAGCGATCACGCATGGGTATTGGTCCGGTCTGTTCTCGATCGACGGTGGGCGGATGGACGGATTCAACACGATCCTCGGCGGCGAGCAACTGCAGGGGTACACGCAGTTCGACCGCGCCACCCTCCCTCACTACTGGGACTACGCCGACCGGTTCGTGCTGGCCGACCACATGTTCACCTCCGAATACGGACCGACGCTCCCCGAGCACCTGTACACGGTCGCAGCGAGCTCGTTCGGGATCATGGATAACAAGACGCATCACACGGACGTCCCCGGCCGGTACTGCGACGATCCGCTCAGCTCCGTTCCGGCCTTCCCGCAGAAGCTGAGCCCATCGGCCCAGCGCAGGATCATGCGCCTGCAGAACCACCTCACCGACGATCATCCGAAAGCGATGTTCGCGATCGCCGGGTACCTGAAGAAGGTCCGTGCCTGTCTCCAGATCCCATCGCTCCCCGAGAAGTTGTCCCAGGCCGGGATCAGCTGGCGCTTCTACAACTCACCGCAGTTCCCGATCGGCAACGTGCTCCTCGCGTTCCGGAAGATCCGGTTCACCAGCTTGTGGAACAACGTCGTCGACAGCGACACGTTCCTGAACGACATCCGGGACGGGAAACTCGCCCAGGTCTCGTGGGTCAATCCGCCGACGCCGTACAACGAGCATCCGATACTCCCCCACCGTGACCAGAGCGTGTGCGCCGGGGAGAACTGGTCGGTCGCGGTGATGAACGCCCTCCAGGAGAGCCCGTACTGGGGATCGACGGCGGTCGTGATGGTCTGGGACGACTTCGGGGGCTTCTACGACCACGTCGACCCACCCCAATACGACATCATGGGCCTCGGGGCGCGCTCGCCCGCCCTGATCATGTCCCCATGGACGCGGCGTGGCTCCAACCCGAAGGGCGGCTCGATCGATCATCACACGTACGAGTTCTCGTCCGTGTTGCGGTTCATCGAAGAGATCTACGGGCTCGCTCCGTTGACGAAGCGCGACGCCCAGGCCGACCCGCTGACCGGCGCGTTCGACTTCTCGAAGCCACCCGACATGCACAAACTGATCCTCCCGCTCCGGCAGGATTGTCCGTATGGCACGCACCCGCCGTTCACCGAGCATGACAATGTGGTCCCCGGCACCTGACGCGAGAATGGCGGAACTGGCAGACGCGCAGGCTTAGGATGCGGCCACCCTCGTGGGCTCAGATCGGCTAGGGATGGTCTTGCGCCGTGAGCAGCGCGTTCCGCGCTGTGCCGCCCCCCCCCGTTCATACGGCCCTGCATTCCCCCGTCGGGTGAGGTTGGGCAGCACGCGGGTAGCACGTAGCTTCGCGCCGCGTGGAGGTACCGTGGCCTTGAGGAGGCGCTCATGTCCCCCGATCGAGAGACCCTGCGGCTCTACCCGGACGTGGTTGCTGCCGGCGCCCTGGGTGTCGCCCTCGATGGTGCGCTCGCGGACATCGGGTGCCCGTTGAAGTCAGCGGGCCAGTTCTTCGGCAAGCCATCTTTTTCTTTGCAAGCGTCAGCTCTGGTGAGCGGTGGGCTCAGGTCTACATCGCCGCGTACGAGCGCAAGTTCGCGCTCGGTATCTGGGAGAAGCATGTCGAGAAGGCGACGGGTTGGGCTCGGGAGCTGTCTGACGTTGCTGCCGCGATCCAGACGGTGCTGGAACATCCCGACCGACGGGTCTCAGAGCTCGTCGAAGGAGTTCCCTTCCTGCGCCTGACGCCAAGGGCACAGAGCCACGAGCGCGGCACCTATATCGAGGACGAGTGGCAGTCGTTCTTGACGAAACCGCTTCACGAGGGAATGAACCTCGCTCCCTACTGGGAGGAGCTACAGGAGGTGATCCGATCGGCGGCTGACCGGCCGGAACTTCGCCGACTCTGGCCCTTCACGAGCATGATCCGTTTCTCGGTGTCGCCGACTCCGGGCCGACCCCAAACCGCCATCCCAGTCATCTACTCCATCGGGAACCGGCGGTATGGGCTCAACCATTATTGGGGAGGGCCGGCCATCGTCGAGGGCGAGGCGTCGGTCGTCTTGGATGCGCTGGTCGAGCACATCGCCGTTGAAGAGATCTGAGCGGTATGGGTCGCGGAAGTTCGAGTCTTCCTTCCGCACGACGAGTGCTGCCTTCGCGAACAAGAAGTTCCGGACCAGACACTAAGCGTCGCGGCTGGCCCGATGCAGTCGGATGGGGTGCGGCAGGCCCTTCAACTCAACCAGTCCGATGTCGAAGAAACTTATCGCCGGGTTCTGTGACGATCGGACGACGCTGTCACTGACCAAGACCTGCCCGGGCCCACCGTAAGAGGCGATCCTGGCGGCGGTGTTGACCGTCCTGCCGAAGTAGTCACCGTCCTGGAAGATCACCGGGCCAGCATCTATGCCGGTGTGAGGCGGCGGAAGGCCAGCGGCCGGAACGCGATCGGCGAGCTCCAGCGCCGACATGACTGCCCCATCGGGCTCGGCGAAATAGAGCATCACGCCATCCCCCAACCACTTGACGGGCCGGCCTCTTTGGTCATTCGCACTGCGCTGGACCAGTCCGCCGAGGACGGCCGCCATCTCGGCGGCGGCCTCATCCCCCCGCTCCTCGGTCAGCCGCGTGTAGCCGGAGAGGTCGAGGAAGCACATGGCCGGCGGCTCAGCAACCGTGTGATGCAGACCCGCCTTGTCCAGGGTGGCCTCTACCGCTTCGACCACGTTCGCCATCCAGGTGTGCTCCGACTGGCCTTGGTACATCGATACGAGCGCTCGATCGATGTACGGGATGCCTGCTGCGACGGCTTCGTTGGCCGCCAGCAGAACCTGAGCCTCGCTTAGCCCCGATCGAAGAAGCGGGACCTCGATCTGGGCGTGGTAAAAGGTCGCCGATGCTTCGGTGATGCGGCGCATGCTCTCGCCCCACACCCGGACCAACCGCTCGATCGCTACAGGGTCTGCCCCGGCGTCGAGGGCTATCTTGACGACGGGGACCAGATCGAGAGCTTCCTCGTGGACTGGATCCTCCGGCTCGGGACGAGCGAACCCCATCGACTCCCGGATGACCTGCAGGAGCTCGAGGCCCGCTCCGGTCTCCGCGCTGAGCTCTGCATAGGTCTTCCCAACGAACCCGCCGTACCAGTCCCAGCTGGGGAGATCCAGGAACCCGAAGGAGAGATCCCCCTTTCGGACGGCAGCGCCCACCGCCTCGACGGGCAGACTCCCTTCCTCCAGACCCCGAACCAAGCGAGCTCTCCGAAAGTCACCTTCAGAGAACAGCGAGCCGGTCTCGGGGGGGACGAGGATGCCGAGTTCGACCAGCCGATCCACGTAGTCGACGGGGACACCCGCTCGCTCGGCCAGTGCTTCGCGCGTGAGTCCGCCCACGACCCGGGCATGGTATCGGCTGCCCCAGGGCGACGGTCAGCCCGACGGAGCGCCCGGCAGACCCTCCAAACGTTGGAGCCCGTCGTAGGCAGCGTACTTATAAGCCTCGCTCCGAGTCGGGATGTTGAAGGTCGCGTGGATGAATCGGTCGATCACTCCGCCCTCGTGCATCACGGCCTGACCCTGGTGGATGAGCTCCGACGCGATATCGCCCAGGATGTGCACGCCGAGCAACGCTCGGTCCTCGCGTCGGAAGACCAACTTCACCAGTCCATCGGTCCCACCGTCTATCACCGCCTTGATGTTGCGTGAGAACCAACCTCGACCGACCTCGTACGCGATGCCTTGCCTTGTCGCGGCCTCCTCGGTCAGACCGACCATGGCCACCTCGGGGATGGAGTAGATCCCGTAGGGCGGGAGAGGATCAACCGTTTCTTTGAACGGGATGCCGAAGGCGTGGCAGGCGGCGACCCTTCCCTGCTCCATCGAGACCGAGGCCAGGGCAGGGGGGCCGATGACGTCGCCGGCCGCGTAGATCCCCTTCGCGGTCGTTCGGAATTCCTCGTTCACGACGATCCGGCCTCGGGTATCGATCTGCACGCGCACCTGCTCGAGGCCCAAGCCTTCGGTATTTCCTGCCCGGCCCGCCGCGAACAGGACTTTCTCGGGACGGATGACCTCCCCGCTCTCGAGGGTGACCTGCAGCTCACCATGCGCCCGCCGAACCGCACCGACCCCGGACCCCAGGACGAGGCGCACCCCCATGCTGGAGAAGGTCGATCCGAGGAGCCGAGAGATCTCACCGTCCACGAACGGAAGGAGTCGCTCACCGGAATCGAGCAGCACCACCTCGGTCCCGAGCGAGGTGAAGATCGATGCGTACTCACACCCGACCGGTCCCCCTCCGACGACCACCATGCTGCGGGGGATCCTATCGATGGCCAGGATCCGTTCCGAGTCGTACACGTCCGGGTCGTCGAACGGAACGTCGGGCGAGTGAAAGGGCCGTGATCCGGTGGCGACCAGAACGATGTCAGCGTGTAGCGTCCTCGGTGCGGCATCCCTACGGCCCGGGGTTACAACGACGGTTCGATCCGGCCCGAAACTGCCGGTTCCTGGCACCATCTCGATCTGGTGACGCGCTATGTTCTCCCTGACCTGGCCAGCCATGGCGGCCTGGACGTGCGCGGTTCGATCCATCAGCCTGTCGAGCGTCGCGTCCGGATCGAGCTGGATGGATAGGCCGTAGACCTCGCGTCGGCGGTACCCCGTTAGGTATAGGGCGGTCTCCCTCAATGTCTTCGTCGGGACCCCTGCGCTGCTGACCAGGGCTCCGCCTGGGGCCGCGCGCCGCTCCACGATGGCCACCCGCTTGCCGAAGAACGCGGCCTGGGCGGCGGCCTTCTCACCCGCGGGCCCGGCACCGATCACCACCATGTCGAAGCTTGCCAGCGCGGCAGCGCTCGGCGTTGTCTCGGTGTGAGGAGACGAGCTTCCAGTGGCCTGAGATTCCGGGCCGGGCGGGACCGTGGGCACCCGGACCTCCTCCTCCGCTGCATCGGTGAATCCCATTTCGGAAACCGCCACGACGGCCACCCCCTCCTTGGATCTTCTTCTGCCTGGCGAGATTCTCTCCCACGGCCGCTTCGACCCTTCTCGCTGCAACGGAGCGACGTTTCCTGGTCGGGTCGACGGCTTTCACCGATCGGGGCGCGTAGGATGCCCGCGACCTGCAGGGAGACACAACGCGAGAGTGGCGGAACTGGCAGACGCGCCGGACTTAGGATCCGGTGGCCGAAAGGCCGTGGGAGTTCGAGTCTCCCCTCTCGCACTTCGCTGACCAGCGGAAACGCGATCTGATCATCGCCGCAATGGTCTCGGTCACGCGATATCGCTCACGGATGGCTCACGCCAGAACTGCGCCGGACACGTAATCCGGCGCCGTTCTGCATCCGTGCGGGACAGTCCCAGCCGAGTGCCGTGCAGAACCACCCTCACGTGACGGCATGCGAACCCCAGTCAGAACCAGACACCTCATCGCTTTGTCGCCGTCGTGACCTGTGTCAGGCCGCTCCCGTCCGGGTTCACCGTGTAAATCGCTGACGAGTTCAACCCGCTCGGCTTGTCCATGAGCGTGCTCCGGTTCGCCTTCCCGAGGGCGAAAACGATCATCGAGCCGTCCGGTGACCACCCGGGATCGTAGCAGCCGATCAACTTCGGCTCCGATCTCAGGGTGCCGCAGCCGGGGATCGGGACCTGGTGCAGCCCTGTGCCGTCGGCGTTCACGAGGAAGATTCCATCGTCAACCTTCCAGGGTCGTTTTCCGGCGGATCTTCCGGGCGGTCGTGCATACACCGCGGCACTAGGAAACTGGGCGCCCGCGAGCCGCCCAGTTCGCGTCGTGGGCGGTGTATTTACGGGCGGAGGTACGACGTGGTGCGGGAGGAAGGAGCGCAGGATGGTGACAGCCGATCTGCTCTCACGGGCGCGGGCAGGGGATGGAGAAGCGTTTCGGGAACTGGCCGAG
>Ga0207653_10000249_pt1 | contig 34758 bp, 25 predicted proteins | sample KBSK5251metaG_FD_184341 | JGI IMG/M metagenome (GOLD analysis project Ga0207653, IMG submission 184341) | Corn, switchgrass and miscanthus rhizosphere microbial communities from Kellogg Biological Station, Michigan, USA - KBS K5-25-1 metaG... | ecosystem: Host-associated > Plants > Roots >...
TTACCCTCGCGGAAAGGCAAGCCTTTCCGCACTGGGGAGCGGCAAGCCGCTCTGTTTGTGCTCTTCGATACTTTTGCAGCAAAGCCCCTCCAGACTTGTTCCACGGGGACCACAGAGGCTCAGCGAGATTCTGAGATTAGGACATGACCAAAAATCTCGTGCAGCGCTTGACCTCTGAGACTCTCGGTTCGCAGTCAGTTAGCGCTGACGTTGAATGCACTTTGATCTATTTTTTGGTTGAATTCGAACTGCGTCAACTTGATCGTCCATTCCCCGACATACGTTCCATTTATTGTGTCGATTGATAACTTGATCGTGTAAATATGCGGCAGCATTAGTCCGCCTTCGGGCTTAAATAGCGAAAACTCCTCGACCATTTTGTAGCGAGCTTCGCGCTCCTGGACATTTGTGTACTCAACCTTTCCCATCGGCGCTGAGACCGTCCGTTCATATTCGGTGCGCACATGGCGAAAGGTTTCGCGCTCAAAAAACAGCGTCACTTTCAAATCTGAATTACCGCGCGGCAGATACTTCAGTTCATACAACAACTGATCATTCAATTTCTTCGTGCCGGCGTACTCGAGTTGGGCGTGATGCGACTCGAGATCGAGCAAGGGCCAGGCGGTTGAGAGGGTTCCGCACATTAACCCCTGCTTGAAAATGATGTCGTGCATCATCAAAAAGCCTCCTAATCCCGAACGTGCGCCCGGAGTTGAAAAAGCAGCCATGAAACTGGCGCCGTTGAACCCAAGCTGTTCCCGTGGATAGACGGGACTGGGGAAACTCATTCCGAAGAGGGTCTTCACTCCTTCCGAAGCGAGTACGGCTTTTCCTACTGCCTGTCCCGGCGGCGTCGTGCGAATGATTACCTGTGATGTTCCGGCAATTATGCGAGTCGCGACGGCGGCCCGGGCCTTCGCCGTACCAATTGATTCAAGATGTCTGGCGACGACTTCTTCAGGTTTGATCTTGTCAGCCTTCGGTGATTGACCTGCAGAGCCTGAGAGAAGGGCAAGGCACACGCTGAAGGCAATCACCAACGGTTGAGCTACTCGCGCGATTTTCATAGTCGTCTTTTTCGTCAAAAGACTGGAACAACTCGCTGGCTTGCTCGCAGATGTTGCGTGCGGAGCAAATTCTCGCCTTCAATTTAAGCCAAAGCCACTAACGCTTCTAACCCAATGGCTCTGCCACTCTGATGCGCGGCAAGTCTCTGACCTGCCGGACGCGGTATTCTAACTAGCCGGTTTACGACCGTTGGGTCGCAGACCCTGAGAAAAAGACGGGGGCTCTCGGTAAGTCAGAGACTTACCGCGCATCAGCGTGGCAAAGCCATTGCTCATGAACTTCCCTGCCACTTCACTGCTCACAAAAGTAAGCAGCGAGGACATCATGGGCGATGCCTCGCTGCTCCGGCATTGGCGATCGTTCAGAACAGGAACTTAAACGCGAACTGAATCACGCGGGCTGATTCGCCTGTTTGAACGATTGTCTGAGTTGAAGGTGGCGCCACGGTCGCACAGCAGGACGAAGCAAAAATGCTGGACCTGATGCTGGGCGATCCGGTGGACGCATCACGTGGATTATCGAAGTTCGGATGGTTCAGCGCATTAAACATCTCCATCCGGAATTGCAGCTTCCATTTTTCGGTGATCTCGAAAGTCTTGATCAACCCAAGATCGAGGTTCCAATAACTGGACGCGACAAAGATGTTCCGGCCGCTCCCATTTTGTCCGGGCGGCGGCAGGCAGAACGTCACCGACGGATTCGTGCCGCAGGTGTAGGGTTGACCGGTCACCGGGTTTATCTCAACCGGCTTGAAGACCACCGGACCGGGCAGCGACGAACCGGGCAGAAATTGCAGTTGCGCCTCGACCGGAAGTTGCACCCCGGCGCGGGATTCGTGACTCCCGTTTGAGGTGAAGGCGCCACTGCGAACGGCGAATGGCTCACCGGTCTGGAACGTGTAGATAGCATTCAGCGTCCAACCGCCCAGGACCTGGTTGACGACGCCGGACGATGAGCTGAGAAAGTGCTTACCGCGACCAACGGGCAGCTCCCAAACCGAACTCGCGGTTATTACATGCGTCCGATCAAAATCCGAGCGGCCGCGCTCGTCCTGGAAATTGCGATTGTCGGTCGGTGTTCTTGAATTAGTGGTGGACAGACCGCCACCCGAGGATGCGCCCACCGGATCGACGGATTGATTATCGATCGACTTTCCGAAAGTGTAGGCCATGCCCAATCCCAGTCCGGTGCTGAACCGGCGGCGGAGAGTGAACTGAGCGGCGTGATAATTCGAATCGCCGTGGTTGTCGATCATCGTGATGACCCCAAACTGCTGATTCGGTCTGAGCTTTAATCCCAGCACGTTGTCTTCGATGCGCCGGGCAAAAGAACCCGCGCCATTGATGTCGAGCTCGCTCGTGGTCGTTGAAGAATTGATGTAGTTGACCGCAGACGTGGCCGCAGTGGCCGGAGTCTGCCCAGCCGCGATAAATGCGGCGGTGAGTTGCGCGGTCAAAGCGGGAGTGACTCCGGTTACTCCAGCCGGACAACCGGTTCCATTCGGCGTACAACCTCTGGCTCGATTTTGCTGCATGACCAGAAACGAAGGAATGATGGAATCTGGATTTGTTTGATTCGCATCGTAGGCCATGAACAACCGCTCACCTCGACGTCCGACGTAGGCGGCCTGCATCACAAATCCCCAGGGCAACTCCCGCTGAACGCTGAAGTTCCATTCATGGACCGTCGGCAGATTCATGTGCGGATTAAAAACGGTTATCGGCGGCGCGTTAGCCCGCAATTGCTGTGGCGGTGTCAGCAAAGTGGTCGGCCTGACCGCAGGCGCCGGCAACTGCGTGGGGAAACCACCCGCAACTGTCTTGTTGATGTCGGGCGAATTAACGCAGCCCGCCGTGATCGTGGTAAAGGCCGCCGCGGTTGCATTAAAAGAAGTCGTGCAGCTTTGGACCAAGCCGGGAATTCTTCCGGCCGCCGCCGTCACCTGGAATGACGAGATGGTGTCGAACGCGATTCCGTACCCGAGGCGAATCACGCTCTTGCTGCCGTCACCGAAGACCGTGTGAAGAAATCCCGATTTAAAATCAGGGCTCCACGCCAGACCGAAGCGCGGGCCAATCGCGCCGGCGAAACTTCCTTCGTACCAATGCTTCGCCTTAACGAAGCTGACTGCGCCGGGCGTATTGACCACCGGATTGAGCGGCAAAGGCGTGCCGACAATCGGCGACGACGCGACGTATACATTATCGCCCGGCGAAGTGTTTGCGGGCGGGTTGTATTCCCAACGAAAGCCGTAGTTCAGAGTTACGTTGGGACGGATCTTCCACTCATCCTGAAAATAGAAGTTGTACTGATCGAGGTTGTGCTTCTCGGCATACAGACTGATGTTGTCGCCTACTTTGAACGGCAGGAAAACATCCGACTTCAGGTCGGCAATGAATACCTGAGTCATCGAGGCCGGCAAGCCGTAGAGGTTATTGATCAAGCTGCCCAAAAGTGTCGCATCGGTCGAGTTGATCCCCCCGGCCGCAGTGAAACCGGAATTCGCCGTGCCGCCACTGATGAACGCGGGCCGTGTCGTTTGCGAGAACGTCACCGACGGAGTCACGTTAATTCCGCCCGGCTGGCCCCGCTGATCGACGTGCCGGTAAAAGCGGAAATTGATGCCGCCACGAAAAACGTGTGCGCCATGAACGATGCTCAAGTTGTCCAGAACTTGTGGCGTGGTTACCCACCGAGCCGTGCGTGGCGTGTTGATGTAGGGCTCGCTCAAGTTATTGAAATCCCAGGGTGGAACATCCGGCCAGGCGGGGTTTGCTTCGCCCTGCGTAAACAGAAATCCGAAGCGGCCATAGCCCATGGTCAACTCGTTGACAATGCGCGACGAGAGTACCTTGCGATAACTGATCGCCAGGTTCGACGTACGCCGGAACACTTCACCGAGCGGCGGGTTATCAGGATAGATCTGCGGTCTGCCATTAAGCGGATCGCCCTTGAGAGTATTGTAATCAGACCACAGGTAGCGAACGAACATGCTGTTGTTCGCATTGAAATTGTGATCGACACGAAGATTGATCGCGGGGCCGCGGATGGCCGTCGGCGGATTCCACGCGAAGGTTGCTGTATTCAAGCCATCTCCGGCAGCAGCAAAGTTGTTCGGACTCGGATATGCCGTTAACAAACTCGCTACCGTGGCATCAATCGGACGCGCCTGCGTATTGTTGGCACCCGCGCGAACGTCGTAGCTGCGTACGCAGCGCAGTGAACTCGCAGTGGCGCACAGCGGCACCAGGAGCGCTCCCGTCCCAGGATCGACCAGCAGGGTCGAATTACGAGTGATCGTAGTACCTGCGATTACAAGAGGATTCGCCGGGTCCGGCACAAAGTAACGAAAGATGCCGGCGCGAGCTTGCGACGTGTACACGGTCGGAAAACCAAACGTCTGATCGATGGGTTGAGTGAAGTCGACGCGGTTGTAACTGTAGCTGCCAAAGAAGAAGGTTTTATTCTTCCTAATTGGGCCGCTCATCTCGTAACCAAACTGGTTCATTCTGATTAAGGGCTTCGGATTCTTTTGAGCGTTCTGGTACCACTCATTCGAATTCAACGCCTCGTTGCGGATGAAAAAGAACCCGGTGCCGTGGAATTCGCTGGTTCCGGCCCGGGTGGCAATTGAAATTGAAGCGCCGCTGTTACGTCCTTCTTCAGGAGTCGCATTATTAGTCGTGACTTTGTACTCCTGAATGTTGTCAGGAGTTATGCGATAGAGGTTGCTGACGGGATTCGGCACCGAAGATTCATTCGCTTCGATTCCGTCAATGGTTACATTGTAAGCACGGTCGCGGGCGCCATTCACGTGTACACCGGAACCAATGCCGCCGAATGATCTCTGCACGACGCCGGGCTCGAGCAATAAGAGAGTGAGCGGATTGCGGCCATTTAGCGGTAATGCTTCGATCGCTTTTTGCTCGACTACGTTTCCAATCGTGGCATTGGCGGTTTGCAATTGCTCAGCGCCACTCTGAACCGTTACGGTTTCGGTAACGGCGCCCACTTCGAGCGAGCCATCCACAGTCAGAGGCTCACCGACCTGCAGGGTGTTGTTTGTCTTTTGCAGAGTTTTGAATCCCTGCTTCTCAACCGTGATGGTATAGGTTCCAACCGGCAGCGAAGCAAAGGAGTACAAGCCTGATTCAGTTGTGGTTTGCGTGTTGGTTACTCCGGTAGCTTCGTTCTTTGCAGTTACCGTCGCGCCGGGGACCACCGCGCCACCCATGTCTTTAACTGTTCCGCTGATGTTCGATGTGCCCGTCTGGGCGACGGACGCAAAACAGAACACTAAGACTACCGTGAGCGATCCGATCAATCTTGATGTTTTCAACATAGGAACCTCCTGCGATAAGGGGGACAAACAAGAGTGGTCGAAGAAACGCAGTGATCGGAACTGGCAACGTCTCGAAACTAGATGTTGGTGTGGTTGTGCAACGGGTGGAATCGAGTTCCGATCTTAATCGACCCTAATTCAATTCAGCGTTGCACAAGATTTGCACGCAACTATACCGCCGAATAATTCAGCGTCAAGAGTTTTTATTCAGCACCGTTGTCTTAGCCAATAAAGCTCGCAAAACGTTAGTTCAAGACGACATTTCAGCCTGCGAGAATCAAAAAATCACGACCAGCGTCCCACCTCTGTCGTCCGAAAATATGGAGCGTCGATCCATTATTCTGAAAAGCTGCTTAAGAAATTTTCTCGCCGTTGTCGCCGGTGCCGGGTCATTAACCCCGGTTATTGACCTGATAAAATCTTTTAGCTTTGATTGTAAGTCTTACACTAATAGAATTGCGGCCTTCCTGCAGTATTCGGCGATGCCGTTGGCAACGGTAGACATTGCTTCGAATCATCCAGTTAAGAGGAACAAATCATGAAACATAACCCCAAGTTTGTGTGCTTGCTTCTGGCAACAATAGTTCTGTGCGTGGGCTTTTGTGGATTAGCCACGGCGCAGGAGATTACCGGCTCGATCGTAGGCACAGTGAAAGATGCCAATGGCGCCGCCGTCAAGGGCGCTACGGTGACGATTAACGATCCCCTGAAAAAGGAGGCCATCCGCACGACCACCACGGATGAAGATGGCGGATACAGCGCCCGCGAACTTCATTCCGGGATGTACGATGTCTCAGTCGAAGCGACTGGTTTCAAGAGACATGTCTCGAGCAAAGTTCAGGTCGACGTGGGAACTCCCCGCACCCTGAATATCGCTTTGGAAGTCGGAAGCGTAGCGGAGGTAGTTACTGTTGAAGCAAATCCGCTGGCGGTTGAATTGACGACGCCAACGGTTTCGACCGTTATCAGTGGAGACCAGGCACGCGAGCTTTCGCTGAATAATCGAAACTGGGTGCAGCTCATCACCCTGGCGCCCGGTGTGTCCAATGATCTCGCCGACCAGGTATACGTCGGCACGACGAACCCGGCCGGACAAGCGAACACGATGAATATTTCCGTCAACGGCGCCCGCAGCGCGCAGAACACTTATACGATTGACGGCGCCGACGTGACTGATCGCGGATCGAACATCACGATCCAGGCTTATCCCAGTGTCGACTCGATCGCTGAGTTCAAAGTGCAGCGCAGCCTGTTCGCCGCAGAGTCAGGACGCAGCGGTGGTGGTCAGATAAACATCGTGACGCGTGGCGGTGGAGAAGAATTCCACGGCTCGATTTTTGAATTCGTGCGCAACGAGAGACTCAACGCCAACGACTTTATTTCTAATCGAGCAACGGCCCCGGCCTTTGGGCGTGAATCGAACGGGGATGCCAAACGTGCTCCGTTCCGCTACAACAACTTTGGCGGCACGATTGGCGGCCCAATCTATCTTCCGCGATTTGGCGAAGGCGGTCCGGCGGTAAAAAGACTTAAGCGCACCTACTTCTTCTTTTCAGAGGAAGTCCGCCGGGACCTTCGATATCCGACACTGACCGCCAGCGTACCTGACCTCAACATGCGTGCGGGCATTTTCCCGATGGACATTTGTTTGAGCGCTAACGTTCCGACCGCGGCCACCGCGACTTGCACGAGCGTGCTGCCGGCCGGGCAACCGCTTTCATCGCGCGCCACAATCAATCCGATAGCTCAACAGTATCTGAACCTCATTTATAGAGGCTTGCCGCCTCCGAGTGATCCGGTGACGAGGGCTTTGGTCTCTCAGGCGATTAACATCGCGGATTTTCGACAGGAGATCATCCGGCTCGATCACGCCTTCACCAACAGCACGTCGTTTTATTATCGCTATGAGCGAGATAAGATTCCGACCACCGATGTCAATTCGTTATTCTCTTCGGGCTCTAGTCTGCCGGGTGTATCTGAATCACAAACCGATTCACCGGGACGAACTCATACGGCACAGTTGACCTGGGTAGCGAAGCCCAGCCTCGTAATCGTCGGGCGTTGGACCTATGGTTATGGAGCAATCCTGAGTTCGACCAGCGGGACCATGGCCCGGTCCAGATCGCCAATCGCACCACCGATGGCTTATACGGTAACTCGCGATTTCGTCCCTACGATTACCGGAAATGGCTTTAGCACCTTAACGACTTTCGGTGACTACGATAATTTCTCGTACAAGCACAACTTCGGCAGTGATATTTCATGGGTTAAGGGAATGCACACCTTGAAATTCGGTGGTGTGTATTCTTACTACCGAAAGAATGAAAATGCGCTCGCCGGCAATAATGCCGGCGGCTTCAGTACCTTCCTGAATACTGTTCCCACCAGCGTGGTTCAAGCCAGCGTTCTTGCTCCGAATGCAGCGGCAGGGGAAGCCAACGCCACGCGACGCGCGAACTTCCAGAGCTTTGCCAACTTCCTGCTGGGAAACAACGTCACGTTTACTCAAGCGCGTTTCGACTACATTGCAGATTTTCGCCAGAACTCGCTTGAGAGTTACGTGCAGGACGAGTGGCGTTTTCGTCCAAACCTGACGGTGTACTATGGCGTCCGTCACTCTTACTTCGGCCAGCCTTTCGACAAGAATGGCCGGCTCTCGACTTTCGATCCACGCCTTTACAATCCGGCAAGTGCTCCGCAGGTTACGGGCGCGGGTAACCGCGTAATCGGTACCGGAAACTTCTGCAACGGCATGATTGTGAACTCGCAGAATGTGCAAACGGCCGCTAACAATTGCACGCCGGCCGCTTCGCCTTACGGAAACAAGATCGTCGAAACACCCAAGCTGAATTTTGCTCCTCGATTCGGTATCGCCTGGGATCCATTCGGCAAGGGTCGAACCTCTGTGCGCATGGGCTATGGCATGTACTACGATCAGATCCTGGTCGGTTGGGCTGAGCAAATCATCGGCACGAATCCGCCGTATCAGGAAACTTTCACGGTGAGCAATAGCGGTTCGGGAAGTGTGGCCACCACGCCGCGGCTTGATCAACCCGTTCCGACCGGAGTTCCGGTCGCCGCAGCCGCCTCGACCGCGGCTGTCAATATCCGGGCGCAGCAGGCAAACTGGCACGATCCATACATGCAGCACTGGTCGCTCGAGGTCCAGCACATGCTGGGCTCAGAAGGCAAAACCATGTTCAGCGTTGGCTACTTCGGATCGAAAGGCACGCACCTGATTGGTGTCTACGAAATGAACGAAATACCTCCCGGCGTGGCCCTGACCCGACAGTGCGCTTCCGGAAATAACACCCTGCAAACGCCGGGCGCGGCCACAGTGCCCTGCCAGGTGGCCGGCACCTACTTCGGAGGCACCGGCGGTGGATCATCGAACATCCTCGATCAGATCCGACCGTTCCGTGGATACAGATCGATTACCATGCTTACGCCGCAGTTCAACTCAAACTACAACAGTTTGCAGGCACTGTTCGCGCGCAGATTCAGCGGCGCTTCGCAGGTCAACGTCGCTTATACCTGGGCGAAGAATCTGACCGACAATCAAACCGACCGCAGCACTGCCCCAATGAATTCTTACGACATCAAGGCAGACTACGGTAGGGCCACACTCGATCGCCGGCACATCCTGACCACGAACTATATTTACGAACTGCCGTTCTACAAAAACCGGCATGATCTGACCGGCAACGTTCTGGGTGGATGGCAGGTTTCAGGCATTTTCACCTACCAGACTGGCTTGCCTTTCACGGGCCTGGGCGCGAACTTTGACGCGGCCGGCTTGGGCAACATTCCGGCCCTGGTTGCCGGCAATCGACCCATCTCGCTGTGTGACCCGAACGCGAGCGCCCGTAACACGTTTGAAGTCTGGTTCAATACCCAGTGTTTCCAATTGAACCCCACGGCGCCTCCGGTTCCGAACGTTGTCTCAAACACCAGCCGCGGCACGATTGAAGGGCCGCCGACAGTGCGTTTCGATTTCTCGCTCTTCAAGAACCTGGAATTCGGCGACGATGGCCGAGTACGCCTACAGCTGCGTGGGGAGTTCTTCAATATTTTCAACCACACAAACTTTAGAGCGATTCAGCCGAACATTACCGCTGCGACTTACGGACAAGTGATTACCGTCCGCGACCCGCGCACGATCCAGATCGGAGCGAAACTTAGCTTCTAAGTTCAAGCTTCGCTCTCTTAACCGAATGCCCGCGATGGAAACGTCGCGGGCATTCGTTTTACCACGATTGGGTTGAGAAGACGCTCGTCGTGAGGATGTTACAATTCTGATTCGCCATCGTTCCCTCGATAAGGTGTAAGACATGAAGAAATCTGCTTTGAGCTGCTGGAGCTTCATCGCAATCGCCGGCGTACTAAGCGCGTCGCTGCATCTGGTCACAGCAAGCCAGGCAAACGCCCAGGCTCAGCCACAGGTCAGTGAAGTTCGCGCGCTTTGGGTAGTGCGCACAACTCTCACCAGCCCTGAAAGGATTCAGAAGATGGTTGAAAGCGCAGCGACTGCGGGATTCAACACTTTGATCGTTCAAGTACGGGGTCGCGGCGATGCTTACTATCGATCGCGTTGGGAACCGCGCGCGACTGAATTGAAGGATCAGCCGGCGGAATTCGATCCACTGGCCGTGACGATTGCCGCGGCGCACCAACGCGGCTTGAAGGTTCACGCGTGGTTGAATACCAGTTTGCTCGCCAACCTCGACGCCTTACCGGAAGATCCAAAGCACGTCTTCAACCAGCATCCTGAATGGCTGGCCGTACCGCGCCCGGTCGCCGCCGAACTTTACCGGATGCGCCCGACTGACCCGCAGTACCGGCAGCGCATCGTCGAATGGTCCAAAGCAAATCGCGGTGAACTCGAAGGCGTTTATACCGGCCCGGCAAATCCAAAGGTTCGCGATCATATCTATCGAATCTGGATGGACATAATTCAGAAGTATCCGGTGGACGGTATGCACTTCGATTACGTTCGGTTCGCGAGCCCGGATTTCGACTACAGCCGCACCTCGCTCGAGAACTTTCGCGAATGGCTCAAGCCGCAATTAACTGTCGCTGAACGAACCTCTTTAAAGACTGCCTGGGCGAAAGATCCTCTGGCCGCAACCGAAATGTTCAAAGACAAATTCGCGGATTTTCAGCGCGAACAGATCACCGGTTTGGTTCAGCGCATTTATCGTGAAGTGAAAAAGCGCCGTCCCGAAGTTATTGTATCGGCGGCCGTGTTTGCGAATGACGAGAATGCTTATACGCGCCGTTTTCAGGACTGGCGGCGTTGGCTGAAAATGGGAATTCTCGATGTCGCCTGCCCGATGGCTTACACACCTGACACTGAGGTTTTCCGAAAGCAAGTCGAAGTTGCCAGCACAACGGCCCACGGCGCCGGAAAAAGAATCTGGGCCGGCATCGGCGCCTATCGGATTCCCGCCGAATCGACCGTTGAAAAAATTAATGTGGCCCGCAACCTCGGCGCTGACGGCATAATTCTTTTCTCTTACGATTTCACCGCATCGGTGAGTACGCTAAACCCGCAGGGCGATTATCTCGATCGTGTGCGCCGGGCGGCATTCGACTTACAATCTCAACCGAAATGAGGTCGGCCACCAGGAACCGGCACTATCGCGAAAAGCCCCCGTTCGAGTGATACAATGGCTGCGAACAGCAGTCAGCGGAGGAGCCACCATGACCAACGAAGAGATGCAAAGAGCAATGAACTTCATTGTCGAGCAGCAAGCTAAATCATCCGCGAAAATCGATGCAATGATAGAATCCCAAAGAGAATCCCAGAAGGATTCAGCTGAAAGGTTCAAGCGAACCGAAGAAGGCATTCGCTCGCTCCTCGCGATCGCTGAAATTCATGAACGAGAGATAGCAACCTTAGGTCATCAAATAAGTTCTGTGAGTCGTGATGTCGCCAATTTGGCCGATACAACCCGCGCGACGGATGAACGCCTGAATGCGCTCATCAATGTCGTAGAACGCCAAATCAGCAATGGCCGCAACGGAAAACAGTGAAGTCTTCCGAAACCGTGTTACTCCGCAACGCCCGCATCGTCTTACCAGACCGCCTAACCGAGCCCAGCAGCATTCTAATTGACGGTGATCGCATCGCGCGGGTTTTCGACGCTGGGTCGGGCCCTTCGATCAAAGTCGAATCGACTGTCGACCTCACGGGTCTGACTATTTTCCCCGGCTTTATCGACATCCACATTCATGGCGCGATGGGCGTGGACACGATGGAAGCAAGCCCGGAGGGTCTGCTTCAAATTGCGGAATTCCTGGCCAGCCAGGGCGTGACCGCCTGGTTGCCGACCTTTGTGCCTGCTTCAGTCGAGCAATATGAACACGCAATCAGATCGATCGAGCAGGCAGTGGCACAGACTTCAGTCTGTGATGATGCTCGCGATCACAGACTGAAGTCTGTGCCACTGGGTGTTCACTACGAAGGTCCATTCGTCAACAGCGAACAATGCGGTGCGCTTCATCGCGAACATTTTCGAACGTTCAGAAGTGTGACCGATCTGGATGATCTACCAACGGTAAACAGCCCGGGCGCAATTCACATGATGACGCTCGCGCCGGAAGTCGACGGCGGGATAGATTTAATCAAGGAACTGAATCGACGCCGCTGGATCACCTCCATCGGTCATACCCGTGCACCGTTGGCCACTTTGGATCAGGCCGGCAAAGCAGGCGCTCGGCACATGACGCACTTCATGAATGCGATGACGCCACTCCATCATCGCGCGCCAGGGCCGGTGGGTTGGGGGCTGCTCAACGACGAGGTTACCGTGGACATGATTGCCGACGGCGTCCATCTCGATCCTGCAATCCTCAAACTTATCGTGCGTGCTAAAAGTGCAGACAGGATTTCTTTGATCAGCGATGCAATCGCAGGGGCCGGCAAAGGTGACGGTGATTACGAAATCTGGGGCGAAAAGATCGTCGTAAAGGACCGTCGCACCCAAAACGCGCGCGGCAGCATCGCCGGTTCTGTGATTACGATTCTGGATGCGGTGCGATTGATGCTGTCGCTTATGGTCGCGGAAACGGAAGTCGCTCGGATGGCTGCGACGAACCCTGCCCGCCTGCTCGGACTCACTGATCGCGGTTCGATCGAGGTGGGGAAGCGCGCTGATTTGGTTGCGCTCGATGCTAACCTGAACGTTAAGGCAACAATCGTTGGCGGAGCGTTGAGCCGATATTGATTGACTCACTCATAGAAGCCTGCTCGCCGGTATGATTCATCCAGCAGCTCAACCGGATGGCAAACTCGCAAATTTAATCCTGCTAATTTCGCGCCCGCGGCGATCTGCATATGACATCCGGGATTTCCGGTCGCCACCACCGTGGCGCCTGACTGCTCGATGTTTCGAATTTTGTCAGCCAGAATCTGCTCGGACAATTCCGGCTCCAGCAAATTGTAGACACCAGCTCCGCCACAACACACGTCGCTGTCTTTCAGCGGCGCAAAATTCAAATCAGGCACTGCCCAAAGCATTTTCATGGATGATGCGGACGCGTGTTGTCCGTGCAGCAGATGACAGGAAGCATCGTAGGTTGTGCGCTCCGATCCGGAATACACACCATTGCGGAAGCCAATCGCTTCAAGCTGCTGCCCGATGTCCTGTACTCGCGCGCTAAATTCTTTCGCCCTGTGTGCATAAGCCTCATCATCTGCAAGCAGATGCGAGTATGAAGCCAACATGGCGCCGCAGCCGCCTGCATTAGTGATCACGGGCGCATCGTCTTCTTTGAATGCGTCAATATTTTGACGCGCCAATTTGCGGGCGCCTTCGAGATCGCCAGCGTGAGCATGCAACGCACCACAGCATACTTGCGCGTCCGGAGACTGCGGGTCACAACCATTTACTTTCAGCACTCTACCGGTCGCCTCGTTTACTCTTTTGAAGAGACCTTCGCTGACGCACCCTCTGAAGAGCATGACACGCGTCGGAGCGCCCGCATCCTGCGGGCGGTTCGCAGGCATCCTGCCTGCGCGATCCCCCGGGTCGCTGCCTTTCGATCCTTCAAGCAACGCCAAAGCAAACTCAAACTTCTTCGAGATACCGCCGGCAATTCCGGTTCGCAACAGCAGCCGCGCCAACCCCGAATCTCGCATCACCCGGCCCAGACCAAAAGCCGCGCGCAATCTTCCCGGCCGAGACCAGACATGCTTTAAGACGAAAAAGAGCAGACGATAGAGACCGGTGGGTTTGGTTTGTCCACGGGCAATCTCAGAACGTGCTGCCTCAAGCAGTTGCCCGTACTCGACGCCAGCGGGACACGCCGATTCGCAGGCGCGGCAACCGAGACAACGGTCGATGTGAGTCTCGAACGCCAGCGAATCAACCGCAAGGCGCTTTTCCTTCACGGCGCGCATTAGATAAATACGGCCGCGCGGGCTGTCATTCTCATCGCCGGTAATGACGTAAGTGGGACAGGCTTCCAGGCACAACCCACAATGAACGCAGGCGAGAATTTTTTCTTCTTCGGCAGAAAGAACAGTTGAGAGATTTGATAGTTCGGCAGCCATTCCTGATGGAGTTAAGCGGCCGGGGCTAGCGCTGCTTCGTTTTGCACAGTTACGGTAGGATTCGGATTCACATCGGGTACGGGTAGTTTTTGTTCATTAAGAAGTGCGACATGCTCTTCCATCCCCCATCTGGCTTTGTAAAGACAATCTTCGATTGAGTGCCCGACTCCGGTGAATCCCTCCAGGTCGGGTGAATAGAATCCAAAAAAGTTCGGATCCGCGGTGGCTTCGATTATTAGCGAGTACTTCAGATCGATCATTTCCCTTAACTACCTTTCCTTAATCCCCGCTGCCTTAAGGATAGCATGACATGTGCCGGTGGGGACTTCCTTCACACCATGAAAATCAACTCTTATTAGCCGAGGGTGGCCCTCCTTTGAATAATAACGAATCGAGCCCTTCTCCTTCAGCAGTTGAAATCCGTTCTTTTCAAGCAGCCTAATCAGTTCACTAAATTTCATTTCGGTGGAGGAGGTTTACCTGCTGCCTGATTGATTTTGATCCGTATCAATAAGGACAACCTGTCCCGATCGGCTTTTGATTCTCATCCCAACTCTTGCCGATTCGTAAACATTTGGATCAACTCTTACGGTAACGCGCTTGCCGTCATTCGATTCAACAAGCAGCCGAAAGAAGGGTCTCGATCCTTGCTGCGAATCCGAATAATCGGCCCACCGATCTACAATCCTGCCCTCATAGTCTGAACTGGTACCGCGACCACCCAAAACGTAATAGAAGACTAAGCAAAAGAGGACAAGGAGGCCGAGACCCATAAGTACGGCAGGCCAGTTACCGCGCTCAACCTTTTCGGCGCTCTTCCTTGCTCGACTCGTCTTACCCACTAGTTAGGAATCAATACCCGACCGCCAACCCATCACTCCTGCGCGGATCGGTGGCGCCAAGGCGGATGCCGGTCTTCTCTTCAATCATGATGCCTTCGCAGTCGCCGAGGTAGCGCGGCTTCTTGATCAGCTTGTGTCCGCGTGACGTCAGCGCCCGTTGCGTATCGCCCGATAGACCGTATGGCTCGTACACCAATTCATCGGGCAGCCATTGATGATGAATGCGCGGCGCGTCAATCGCCTGCTGAATATTCATGTTGTAGTCAATCACATTAGTGATCACGTCGAGCACTGTGTTGATGATGGTTGGACCGCCGGGACTACCAACGGTGAACCAAAGGCTGCCGTCTTTGCGCAGCACAAACGTCGGTGTCATAGCTGAAAGCGGCCGTTTGCGCGGCGCAACGGCATTGCGCTCACCCTGAATTAGCCCATAAAGATTTGGCGTGCCGGGCTTGGCGGCAAAGTCATCCATCTCGTCGTTCATGATGATTCCGGTGCCTTTGGCGACCACCGCTGAGCCGTATGAATTGTTCAGCGTGTAGGTATTTGCCACCGCATTGCCTTCGCCATCGACGACAGTGAAATGGGTGGTTTCTTCCGATTCATAACCGAGCGGCTTCCCGGCTTTCACTTGCTCGCTTGAGGAAGCCCTGTCCAAATCAATCGTACTGCGAAGTTGGGCCGCGTACTTCTTGTCGACCAGGCCGGCGATGGGTACCTTCACGAAGTCGGTGTCGCCCATGTACTCCGCGCGATCGGCGAACGCGCGTCGCATCGCTTCGGTCATCAAGTGATAACGTTCGGACGAAGCCGAATCCATTTTCTTCAGATCGTAGCCTTCCAGGATGTTGAGCATCTCGAGCAGCACGGCGCCCCCCGACGACGGAGGCGGCATGGAAACGATCTCGTAGCCGCGATAGTTACCTCGCAACGTTTCCCGCTCTTTCGCAACATAGCCGCGCAAATCATCAAGCGTCAGCAAACCGTTGTGACGCTTCATGTCCTCAGCGATCATTCGCGCCGTCTGGCCCTCATAAAATTCATTTGGGCCACCTCGCTGCAAACGCGCGAAGGTTGCCGCGAGATCTGGCTGCCGAAAAACATCGCCCTCGTTATAGAAGTTGCCGTTGTTGAGATAGATTCGTTTCGTCTCGGGATACTTTGCGAGGTACTCAATGTTTTCATCTACGGTTTCGTTCCCCCGGGTAATCTCTCGGCGCCCGCGCAGCGAGCGCGCCAGCGATCGAGTTACGGTAAAGCCATTTGCCGCCAAGCTGCGTGCCGGCTCAACCAACTGCGCCCACGAAAGTTTTCCCGAACCGTATTTCTTCAGAGCAAGCTCCATCCCGCGGACCGTCCCGGGAACACCCGCGGCGCGATAGCCTTCGATCGAACCGCCTTCGCCCTGGATGACGTTCCCGTTCTTATCGAGATAGACATTGCGCGTCGCCGCCGCCGGGGCCATCTCGCGGTAATCAATCGCGGTCGTGCGCCCGTTCTTCAAACGAATCATCATGAAACCGCCGCCACCGAGGTTGCCTGCGGCTGGATGCGTCACGGCGAGCGCAAACGCTACGGCGATGGCTGCATCGACAGCGTTACCGCCACGCTTCATGATGTCCACGCCAACTCTCGAAGCGACTTCGTTGGTCGAAGCAACGACGCCATGGCGCGCGCGCACGGGTTCGCGGGACGCGGCGACTGTAGATTGCAATGGCGCCCGGAAGAGGACCGGCGCCATAACCGCGGCGCCGACGAGAAAAGCCGAGATCAGCCGAAGATGACGGTGAGCTATAGTTTTCATTTAGAACTCCTCTGGTCCAGCAACAGGGCAACGGTGTCGAGACGTTTCGATAGGGGAACGCTTCTTCCTCGCTCCGTCAGGAGCGAAATGTTTATAGAACCGCAGCCGGAATAAATCAATTGAGCCCCTTTAGGGGCGAAATGTGAATGGGAACATTTCGCTCCTAAAGGGGCTCGAATAAAGAAACAAGGTCTGCACTTTCTATAAACATTTCGTCCCTAACGGGACGAAGCAATTGACCTGGCGCCCGCTCGAACCAACCACCCCCGCCTTGTTTTACCCAAAAAATCTTCCCGTTGACAAAACATTTTCCGGATCGAGTTGAGCTTTTACTCGCTTCATCAGCTCGGTTGCTGATCCAAAACTTCCCCAGCTATCGAATTCGCTTTTGATCTCGATTGGCGCTCTCTCGACAACCAAACTTCCGCCGAGATTTTCCGCTCTTTGTCGCAGCTGTTCAAGCGCGCGCGTGGTTTCCCCGAAATAGACCGGCGCTCTCGCGAAGGCGCGCAACCGCCCATCGCTCAAACCTGCATGCCATTGCAGCTGGACGTGTGAAGCCTCGTCCTCCTCGACTTCTGAAACGTCACTCGCAAACGCAGGTAAATCCGTCGGTCGCACAGAGGCTCGCCAACTGATGTCGCAAGCAGCGTCGCTCGCTGCTGAACTGAGACCCCGCCACAACGGCAGGTCGTCGTCCCGGGTTTCACAATGCAAGCCCGCGTCGCGCAGGATCTTTAGTGCTTGCGCGGTTTGCGTAACCACAGCGCGTGGCGAACCCGCGAACCTGACCAACAACGATCCGCCTGGTTTCGCAGTATTCGCCAAGCGCGCAGCAAGTCCCGAGGAAAGCAATTCAATCGCGACAGGCGAAAACTGATTTGCGATCAAACGACCCGTCTGGATCAAAGACTCTGGCGGCCCAGACGCCACAATCGTTCGGCTCTCGCCGGGTAACGGCCGCAGCTTGAAAGTAATTTCCGTAATCACGGCCAGACTGCCGCAACTTCCAGTGAATAGTTTGCAGAGATCGTATCCCGCGACGTTCTTCACGACGTTGCCGCCCGCTTTGATCGATCGACCATCTGACAGCACTGCCCGCAAGCCAATCACAAACGATCGCAGCGCGCCGTAACCAGCTGTCAGTGGCCCGCTCAAACCATTGGCCACAATTCCGCCCAACGTGGCCGTGCCATTATCGGGAGGATCTACCGGCAACCATTGACCACGTTCAGCGAGCTGCTTTTGAAATTCAATCAGCGTAATTCCTGCTTCCGCCGTGGCGACTAAATCAGCAGGTTCGTGCCGAATCATTTTCGTCATTCGCCGAGTGCTTAAAATTAGATCAACCTGGGCCACACGATTGCCGATATCAATCCAAGATAAATTTCCAGCGGGAACCACTGAGAGTCCTTCGCGCCGGGCAAGGGTCAATACTTCAGAAACCTCAGACGCATTTTCGGGAGTTACGATCAGCGCGCGTTGATTAGCAGAAGCAAACTCACTATCGATCGCATCGCTGTCGAGAAGCTTCTTAACATTTGCCGCGCCGGCGATTTGCTTGAGTTCATTCAACACGCGGACTTCGTTAATTCGCTCGGCCAGGCGAACGTTGGCGAAGTTCGCGGCTGGAGGTCTCACTGGCTGGCTTGTGAATGCCGGAGGGTCGATTGATCCCGTCGCTGTCGCTCCGGGTTCTGACACGCTTTGCGTGGCCACTGCTCTTCCCTCACCGCAACCACGCGGCAGGGGGATGATCTTGCCCGGATTACAGAGACCGGAAGGATCGAACGCGGCGCGCACTTGCAGCATCGTTTCCATGTCATCTTCAGAAAAAATCAAGGGCAGGTATCCGCTTTTATCCAGCCCGACTCCGTGCTCGCCGGTGATGGAGCCGCCGGCGCGCACACACGTCTCCATGATCTCGCGGCCGGCCTGGCGCACTCGCTCGAGGTCGTCGCCGCGACGAAGATCAAAACAAATTAACGGATGCAGGTTGCCATCACCCGCATGAAAAACGTTTGCCAGTTTGATTTTGTATTGAGCGCTGATCCGATAGGTTTCCGCCAGGACCTCCGGCAGACGCGAGCGCGGCACCACGGCATCCTGAATCATTATGTCCGGACTCAAACGACCGACGGCGCCGAATGCACCTTTGCGCGCGGCCCACAACTTCTTTCTGTCGTTTTCGTCAGTGGCGCGCCGCACCGAACGCGCGCCATGCTCGTGCAGAATTGCTTCGACCTTCTCGGCATCGTCGTCGATGCCGGCCTCGATGCCATCAAGCTCAACCAGCAGAACGGCCTGCGCATCAATCGGCAATCCGGCGGTGAAGACGCTGGCCTCGACAGCGCGAATAATTTCGTTGTCCATCATTTCCAACGCTGCCGGCAGCATGCCCGCTGCGATGACTGCTGATACAGCGCGGCTGGCGTCGTCAACGTTAGTGAAATCAGCCAACAGCGTACGAATCGCCGGCGGAATCGGCATCAATCTCAAAGTGGCTTCGGTCGCAATCCCAAACGTTCCTTCTGATCCGACAAATACTCCCAAAAGATCGTAACCTGGTTTGTTTCCTTCAAGATCAACTATCGATCCGTCGGACAAAACCACGCGCGCGCCCAGAACGTGATCAGTCGTCGTTCCGTATTTTAGGCAGTGAATGCCACCGGCATTCTCGGCAAGATTTCCACCAATCGTGCATGAAGGCTGACTCGATGGATCGGGCACGTAATAGAGGCCGTACGGCGCAACCGCTCGCGAGAGCTGCGCGTTTACCAAGCCAGTCTGAACCACCGCGATTCGATTGTCAGGATCGATTTTGAGAATCTGACGCATGCGCGCCAACTCGATGACCACTCCGCGATTGATTGCCAGGGCGCCGCCGGATAAGCCGGTGCCGGCGCCGCGTGGCGCGAAGCTGACGCCCTGCTCCGAGAGCAATTTGAGAACTTCAGATGTTTCTTCGGTCGACGTCGGAAAGACTACCGCGCGGGGCGGATGCTTGTGCTGCGGCAGGCCGTCGCACTCATAAACCAGAAGCTCTTCGGGTTCCGAAAGGACGCCTTCGTCACCGACAATTTCTCGCAGTTCGTCGATTAACTCATCGCGCGTTTCAATTTGTTGCTCGCTGGTTGCCATCACCGATCTGTCGCCGCTTTGAACGCGATGATACACTACGCGACCACGCGTCAGAACCCGGAGCGCTAGCGACAGGATCATCGTAAAACTGTGGGCTATAAGATCGATCCGTTCCGGACGAGCCCGTCACAACTGGGAGCGCGGGCGCCCTCGCCCGCAATGAGCACGAAGCGCGAACCATTCGCAATGCAAAAGGCCTTTTGAGAATTAAGAGTGGCGCCCCCGCACGGTTGCGGGCGAGGGCGCCCGCGGTCCCAGTGTGATGTTGCTTCGTTACCCTTCTATAGTTTCCTGTCATGTCAATCAATCACGTCACCCATGCCGAAAAACCTGCGCTGGCCGCCGACTTGATCATAATCAACGCCAACGTTCGCACGATGACTACGCCGCAAACGTCCGCCGAGGCGATTGCAATTCTCGGCAGACGCGTAATCGCGGTGGGCCCGAATGACGAGATCAAAAGACTCAACGGAGCTAACACCCGGACGATCGACGCGCAGGGCCAACTCGTCCTGCCCGGTTTCAACGACGCTCACGTCCATTTCATGTCCGGCGGCTTTCAACTGTCGAGCGTAGACCTGCGCGACGCCAAATCGCCGGAAGAGTTCGCTCAGCGTATTCGCGATTTTGCGGTGAAGCTTCCGGCCGGCAGTTGGATCACCGGTGGCGATTGGGACCACGAGAGCTGGCCCGCTGCCAATCTACCGACAAAAGAATTGATTGATCGTTACACGCCAAACACTCCAGTGTTTGTGAATCGCCTCGACATTCATATGGCCCTGGCGAACAGCCTCGCGTTAAGACTGGCAGGAGTTACCAGCGCCACAAAAGATCCCGACGGCGGCGTCATCGTCCGCGATCCAAGAACCGGCGAACCGACCGGCATCCTGAAAGATGCCGCGCAGAGTTTTGTTTGGAAGGTAATCCCCGCTCCAAGTTTTGAAGAGAAACTCTCCGCCGCTCGCGCCGCTACGAATCATGCGGCGAGCCTGGGAGTGACCAGCGTGCAGGACATGTCTTCGGGCGTCGATGTCGGCGTCTATCAAACTCTTTTGGATCGAAGAGAACTGAAGACCAGGATTTACGCCGTTTGGCCTTTGCCGAGTTGGGACCGTCTGGCCCAGACGGGTGTGCGCGCGCACTTCGGGAGCGCCATGCTGCGCACCGGTGCCTTGAAGGGATTCGCGGATGGCAGTTTGGGATCGACCACCGCCCTCTTCTTCGATCCTTATCTGGACGCGCCGAACACGAGCGGTATTCCCAGCGACGAAATGTTTCCCGAGGGCGCGATGCTCGAACGTGTGCGCGGCGCGGACCGCGCCGGCTTGCAAGTGCTGATTCACGCGATCGGCGATCGCGCCAACGACAAGATTCTTTCCCTTTACGAGCAGGTTGAAAAAGAAAACGGCGAACGCGATCGACGCTTTCGCATTGAACATGCACAGCACCTGAGGGCGCAGGACATTCCGCGCTTCGCCCGCGACCAAGTAATCGCATCGATGCAGCCATACCATGCAATCGACGACGGGCGCTGGGCAGAAAAACGAATCGGGCCCGAGCGCGCGAAAACTACTTATGCCTTTCGCTCGCTGATCGATTCAGGCGCGAAACTGGCGTTCGGAACCGATTGGACAGTCGCCCCGCTAAATCCAATGCTGTCCATTTATGCAGCCGTGACTCGTCGCACACTCGACGGCAAACGCCCGTCGGGCTGGGTTCCCGAACAGAAGATTTCGGTCGGAGAAGCAGTCCGTGCTTACACTGTCGGTTCGGCCTACGCGGAATTTCAGGAAAACGAGAAAGGCACGATCGCACCAGGGAAATTAGCTGATCTCGTAATTCTCTCTCGCGACATTTTCAAGATTGATCCCAACGAGATTGATAAGGTGAAGGTGACGATCACGATTATGGATGGGCGCGTGGTTTATGAAGCCAGTGGTGACGGCTCTCTCACATCCGATCCCACGGTTCGGCGGCGCACTCTATTTAAGCGAAGACAAGATCGCAAGCCTGAACCTGCCATTTCTGACCAGTGCTCCGATAGTTCTCGCTAATCAAAGCGTTGTCATAAGTGATGTGTTCGAGGCCACAGTTATGTGGTTCTCCATTGCACGGCGTGTGGAGGTGATTGCTGGTCCGGTCGGATCAGATGCCTTGGTTGGGATGGAATTATTGAAGGGAAGCCGGATTGAACTTGATGATGTTGCCGCTGAAGTTAGGATTGATCTGCTGTAGCTAGCTTCGGATGACTATTTCTTGCCGGAAGATCTCACGAATCGATAAGTAAGAAAAATAACGAAACCCACTGCCGCCGCAATGGTGGTCGCAATCGCCTCATACAGAGTGCTGTTGAAAAGTAACCACACCGCCAGAATCAAAGCTGCAACCGCAATGACCGATCCGCCCGGCAGCCTGAATTGCGCCGCCGGCGCATCCGTTCGCTTCCTCAAGACAGGCAACGCGGCGCACGTCACCGCATAAGCAACCAGGCGCGCGATGGTGCTGATCGTCAACGCTGCCACAAACGAGCTCTTGAGTGTGAGCACCAGCATCAAGACAGTCGTGATGATTATGGAAATGTGTGGCGTCGCGAACCGCGGATGGACGCGCGCCAAAAACGAAGGCAACTCTTTCTGTTCGGCGATGGCAAAAGGCACACGCGACGCCGACAGGACCGTGATGTTCAGGTTGCCGGCGACGGAAATGATTGCGCCGGCGGAGATAATGGCGGCGCCGGTCGTTCCCATAAATCTCAGACCGGCATCGGCTAGCGGTTTGGTCGATTTTGCGAGATCCGGCAGCGTGCCAATGCAGACGACCTGAATCAAAATGTACGTCGATGCAATCACAGCCATCGCGATCAACAAAGCACGCGGCAGATGCTTTTGCGGATCGCGAATCTCGCCGGCCGGAATCACCGCCATCTCAAATCCGGTGAAGGCATAAAGCAAAAACAGAACAGACTGCGAGAAGGCACCAGTCGATGGGCGCGGACCTAACGCATACGCCTGTGGATTAAGAAAAAAGAGACCGACGGCAATAAAGATAAGCATCGGCACGAGCTTGCCGACGGTGAAAACATTGCTCGCGATCGCTGCCTGACGCACTCCGATGACGTTCAGCAGGGTCAGAACCAGCACGACACCGATGATGATCAAGGCGCGCGGCAAACCTGAATTTGCCGCCGGCCAAAAGAAGCCGGAGTAACTAACCATCAAATTGCAGTTCGCGGCAAAAGCCGTCAGGCGCGCCAGCCAGATCAGCCAACCGACTTCAAAAGCGACCGTGGGGCCAAACGTTTCGCGCGCATACAGGTAGGGTCCGCCGGTAGCGTCAAAACGACTGCTGACCTCGGCAAAGCATAGGATGATCAGGGTGACCACCAGGGCGCAGGCGACAAATGCAATCAGGCTGTAACCGCCAATCAGCGCGTAGACCTTCGACGGCAATCCGAAAATGCCCGCGCCGATGATGCCGTTGATGGTGACGGCGACAAGGTCCCATTTGCGTATGCCGCGAACCAGGCCCTCGGGGGAAACCGGTTGTCCATCTGTTGTCATAGTTGGTTGGTGACGATAGTCATTTGGAGTGCGCGGTAGACCGAAGCGGCACCGACTGGAACGCAAGCGCCCTCGCTTGCATTCAGCGAAATCGGAATCTCAGCCAGGCAAGCGGGACGCTTGCGCTCCAGGCAGTAGCGTTTTCCGCTGCGCTGCAAACTACGCGTTAGCTGTTCTGTAGAGCTTCCCGCGCGACTTCCTTGTCGTCGAAATGAAAAACTTCGCGGCCGATGATTTGATAGTCTTCGTGGCCTTTGCCCGCAATCATCACCAGATCCTCGCTGCGCGCCTGGGCAATCGCATGAAAGATGGCTTCGCGACGATCGGCAATCTTCGCGTAAGGCTTGCCGGTCTTTTGAATGCCGGCCTCAGCATCTGCAAGTATCTGATTTGGATCTTCCGTACGTGGGTTATCGGAAGTCAGAATCACGACGTCGCTCAACGAACCTGCAGCTTCGCCCATCGGTGCTCGTTTCGATCTATCCCGGTCGCCGCCGCAGCCGAACAGCGTAATGATTCGTCCCTTAGTAACGTCGCGCGCGGTTCGCAAAACATTCAGGAGCGCGTCGTCGCTGTGCGCGTAGTCAACCACCACGGCGAAATCGCGTTCATGAGGTACACGTTCGAATCGCCCGGGGGCGCCGGTGCATTTCTCGAGCGCTTTGGTGATCACTTCCAGGCTGTAGCCCAACGCCAACCCGCTGGCGACGGCCGCCAGAGTGTTGTAGACGTGCGGCGGCCCAACCAGAGGCGAATGAAAATCGATCTCGGTGTCAGGCGTGCGCAAACGAAACTGCATACCCGCTAGAGAGAATTCGGGCTCGCGGGCCGTGATGTCGCCGTCCGCCTTTACCGCGTAACGCACCACCTTCATTCCCTCGTTTTCCAGGCGGTCAGCCAGCTCGACCCCGTAGGGATCGTCAACGTTGATGACCGAAGTCTTCGGCTTTGATCCGAGACGGCCATCGAACAGACGTTGTTTCGCGTACCAGTAGTTCTCCATCGTCTTGTGATAATCGAGATGGTCGCGCGTGAGGTTTGTAAAGACGGCGACTTCGTAATGCAATTCGTCGCAGCGATGAAAATCCATTGCCTGCGACGAACATTCCATCACTGCGGTCCGGCAACCTATCTCGACAGCTTGACGCAAAAGGCGTTGCATGTCGGGCGCTTCCGGCGTCGTGCGGCCCGCCTTTTTTCTTTCTTTGCCGAGCCGGTATTCGACCGTGCCGGTCATCGCCACGGGTTCGCCGGCGGCTTCGGGAATCGAAGCAATCAAATACGCGCAAGTTGTTTTTCCATTCGTGCCGGTGATGCCCACCAGTTTCAGTTCGCGTGAGGGATAGCGTTGGACTTCGGCTGCGGCCAGCGCCATCGCGCGACGAACGTTCTCGACCTGAAGCCATACGCCGTTGAATTCGGCTGGCCTGGCAAGTTCCGACAGTACGCCGACTGCGCCCTGCTCCATGATCTGGGGAACGAACTTATGCGCATCGAACAGTTCGCCACGGACGGCAACGAACAAAGTCCCAGGTCTTGCCTGACGCGAATCGTGTGTAATGTCCGTAATGGCTGAGCCGGCATCCCCGGACACACGTCCCCCAACTACTCGTGCAATATCGTTAACGGTGACCATCTGTGTTGATGTTTCCAATCAGCGGGTTCGCGGAATGTCATTGTCAAAAAGGCTGCCGACGGCACAGGAGAATCCTGGAAGGATTGCTGTTCGCAGAGTATCGGGCTCGCGAAGAGTTTCGATCAAACGGAGCGCGGCGTTCTCGCGCCGATAAATTTCTACCCTTCCTCTTCGCCAATCGACAACCCAGTATTCATCGACGCCACGGCGTGAATAGAGCTTAAGTTTTGCGTCTCGGTCGCGCTTCTCATTTGAAAGACCCGGTGACAAGACTTCAATGATCAACTCTGGAGCCTCGTGCAACTTCCCGTCTTCGCGCAACGCGACTGTGAGCCTCTCTCTGCTGATCCAAATCAGGTCTGGCGCAATGTCATCGTCCTCGCCAAAAATTAGTCCGGGCGCAAGATTGACGCGCCCCAGGCCGGTCTTTGCATTCCAATTTTCAAGTTCCGTTGCGATGCGAACGCAGGTGTACTGGTGATGCCAGTGAGGCTGTCTCGACAGATACAGTTCTCCCTCAATAATCTCGTAGCGCTTGCCGTCATCCGGCATCACTTCGAGATCAGCGGAAGTCCATCGCAGTTCAGTTGCCATTTCGTCTCCGACTAGCGCTTTGGAAGTTGGTCACGAGTATATCACGCTAAATAAATCGGCCTAAGGTCTATACAAGACTGTCGAATTGCTGGCATGATTCGTCGCTCCGGTCGCTGAAACCTGATAAGGAAATGAGCTTATGAAAGCATTGACTTCATGTTTGCTTCTGATTGTTTTGGCGGTGGCCACAACAATCAAACTGGCGCCGCCTGTCCAGGCAACCCCAGTTGAATATGACATCCTGATCCGAAATGGGCGCATTGTTGATGGCAGTGGTCGCCCGGCATTCAATGCCGACGTGGCGATCAAAAACGATCGAGTCGCTCGCATTGGCAATCTTCGCGGGGCAACGGCCCAACGCGAAATCGACGCGCGCGGCCAGGTGGTGGCGCCCGGCTTCATCGACATGCTGGGCCAATCCGAACAGTACGTCTTGATCGATCCCCGCGCGATGAGCAAGGTCATGATGGGCGTCACAACCGAAATCACCGGCGAAGGTGAATCCATCGCGCCGCTCAACGATCGCATTCTGAAAGAGCAGGAAGATTTTAATCGGCGCTTCAATCTTACGGTTGATTGGCGAACGCTGGACCAGTACTTCAACCGTCTGAACAAACAAGGCGCCGGCGTCAACCTCGGCACCTTTGTCGGGGCAACACAGATTCGCGAGTACGTCATTGGCTACGACAATCGACCGCCCACGGCTGATGAATTAAAGCAAATGAGAACGTTGGTTGCCGAGGCGATGAAAGATGGCGCGCTTGGCCTTTCAACCTCACTCCAATATGTGCCGGCGCGGTTTGCCAAGACTGATGAGATCGTCGAACTCGCGAAGGTTGCGCGTCAATACGGCGGCATCTACATCACGCATCAACGAAGCGAAGCCAACGCGATTGACGATTCGATGAAAGAAGTCTTCGAGATCGCCCGGCGCGCGAACATCCCCGCGGAAATCTGGCATTTCAAGACTGCTTACAAAAAGAACTGGGGCCGGATGCCTCAGATGCTCCGCCGGATTGCCGACGCGCGCCGGCAGGGCTTGAAAATCACGGCTGACGTTTATCCGTACGTTGCCGGGAGCACTTCGCTGAGCGCGTGTTTGCCGCCGTGGGCTTTGGAGGGCGGGACCGATCGAATGATTGGCCGCTTGAAAGATCCGGCCACGCGCGAACGTTTGAAAAAAGAGATCTCAACTGATTCAAAAGACTGGGAGAATATTTATCTCGGCAGTGGTGGGCCGGGCGGAATTCTGATCGGTGCGGTTACCAATCGCGAGCTCGAAAGCTGGCAAGGCAAACGACTGGCAGAGATTGCCGCGGCCCAAAATAAAGATCCGCTGGAAGCGCTGTTGGATTTCATCATCGCGGATCATGGTCAGACCGGCGCCATCTTTTTCATGATGCAGGAGAGCGACATGCAGGCCGCGCTAAAATCTCCCTTCGTCAGCATCTGTACCGACAGCGGCGCGCGTGCAAAGGACGGCCCGTTGGCCGGATCGAAATCGCATCCTCGCGGCTGGGGCTCGTATCCGAGGATCCTTGGAAGATATGTCCGCGACGAGAAGCTTTTGCCGCTCGAGTTGGCGATTCACAAGATGACCGGCCTGCCGGCCTCGAACGTTGGCTTGAAGCAGAGAGGATTACTGCGCCAGGGTTACTTTGCGGATATCACGATTTTTGATCCCAAGACAGTGATCGATCGCGCGACATTTGAAGAGCCGAATCAGTATCCGGTCGGAATCAACTTTGTGATTGTGAACGGACAGATTGAAGTCGACGGTGGACAACGGACGCCTGCGTCAGCCGGAAGAGTTCTGCGCGGGCCGGGGTATCTTAGCCGCAGATGAACGCGGATTTGCGCAGAGAAGACCAAAAATAGCTTGAATTGATCCGCGCTCATCCGCGGCTATTTTCGACTGCTACAGCGACCCGACAATCTTCCGATACTCGTCTTCGGTAAACGCCTTCAACGTCTCGGTACTCACGTTGCCCTGCGATCCCAGCGTTAGCATTCCCTTCGCCAGGGTCTCATCGTCAGGCGCTTCGAGTATGCAAATCAGATCGTAACGGCCCATGGTCAGGTAAACGTCCTTCATTTCAATTCCGGCTTTCTTGAAGGCGGCCCGCCCGGCGTCGAGTCTCGCCGGACTTCCCTGGACTCCGGCAATCCCCTGCTGTGTCCACTTAAGCAAAGCAATGTAACTTGGCATGTGTGTTCTCCTTTTTGGAGTGCGCCGGCAGAGCGAAGCGGCGACGGCGCTTTGGATTGGAATTCGGTTCTTAAGAGATCCAACTACAGAGTACTGCCTGAAGCCGGAACTTCAAACGATCCAAAGCGCCGTCGCCGCTTCGCTCTGCCGGCGCACTCCAAATTAAATCTTGATGATGATCTTCTTCCTATACAGCAACCACATCAGAAAAAGCCAAAGTAGAATGAATGAGATCGCGAATGCCAGCGACGCTCTATTCGGCGCCAGCCACGATGCGTATGCATGATTGTAAATCCAGGCCTGCAATGCTTGCGTCGTCCCGTCTTCTTGCGGGACCTTAATCAATCCCATGAGGCGGGCCATCACTCCGGTACCGACGAATAAGACAATCGCGTTCACACCGAAAATCACAAATGGTTTGGTCCAAAGCTTGTAACCTTTAATGTCGATCAGCCAGTAACAGAGCGCCAGGAATTGCAGCGCCAATCCCGCGGTGAAGAAAACATACGAGCTCGTCCAGAGGGATTTGTTAATTGGAAACCAGGCGTTCCAGCACCACCCCACAATCAAACAACCGATTCCGGCAATAAACATGTGCGCGACTTTTTCGATGGGGGTTTTGTCTTTGTCGCGAATCAGATTTCCGGTAAGGATTCCAAACAAGGTCGTCGCCAACGCGCCCATCGTGCTGAGAATGCCTTCGGGATCGTAAACCTTCCCTGCTTTCCAAATGTGCGGTCCGAAGACTCGCCGATCGATGTACGAAGCCAGACTTCCTTCCTTGCTCAAATCACCTGCGTAGAAGCCCGGCGCCGGCACGTAATGCATCAGCAACCAGTAAACCACCAGCAACGCAACGGCGATGATCGCCAGCGTGCGCGCCCGCGTCGTCAAATAAATGATCGAGGCGAGGAGGTAGCAGACGGCGATTCTTTGCAGCACCCCGGGAATGCGAATCGTCGAGAGATGAAAGTAAGGAAAGCCCGCCAGGAATTCGCCCAACAGAAAGATGATTGCCGATCGGTAAAGGACCTTGATGAAGAGTGCGCGACGAGCATCGCCACGTTCTATTCGCTTTCCAAACGCCAGGGGGATTGCGATGCCCACGATGAATAGAAAGAAAGGGAAGATGAGATCGGTTGGCGTCCAGCCATTCCACTCCGCGTGCTCGAGCGGCCAGTAAATATGCGACCACGAGCCGGGATTGTTCACCAAAACCATGCCGGCGATGGTGATGCCGCGAAAGACATCGAGGGAAACCAGGCGATTACCTTCTTCGGGCATAAGAACCTATCCACAGATTTCACAGATTCCAGAGATTTTGAAAAACAGAATCCAAGTTGCCCGCAAACCTTCTTCGCAGATACAGGCCGATCGTTCGGCGCGCAGATAAATCTCGCATGACGACTCCTTCGCTCTCTTTCTGCCCAATCTGTGTAATCTGTGTAATCTGTGGACAACTCATCATTGACGATTCGGCTGCGGCACAACCACTCGCGTTCCCAAACCAAACGCCTCCGGCTCAGGCAAGGTCGAAGTCATCTCATATTTTCGCAGCGCTTCATCCATCGCCCGGCTCTTAGTCAGCCAAATCGAAATCATTTGGTCATAGCGGGCCAGCACGCTCTCAAGCCAGTACGGCCGATTCTCAGCCAGCCATTGACGACGATACTCATCTTTCAAAATCGCCAACTCTTCCGCCATCTCACGCAGATTGTTGTAGATCGCTCCCGTGTAATAACGCAGCCGCCGAACTTTCGTGCGGTCGCCGAGATTCAGATACGCTTCCCAATACTGATCGCTGAACTTTTGCATCATCTCGTAACGGCGCCCAAGGTGATCAAACCGCCTGGCCGCAAATTTCATCGAAGCGACTGCCGAAGCGTTTCGTTTCGCAAGACTCTGGTTGCGTGTCAGAGACTCAGCGGCGTCCTCAACCGTCAGGCGCATTTTGCGAACTCGTTCCGCGAAATTTCGCGCCTGGTTTTGAAACTGGGTAGTAAACGGGTCGCGCCAGAACAACTCATCGCTTGTGCCCGCTGAGAGCAGAGTGTTCACGCTGCCCAGCGCCCGTTCGGCTTTGACAAACTGATCGCCTTCATTGCGAAAGAAGGCCCAGTCGAAGTCTCGATCGAATCGATTGATATCGAGGGCGCCTTCCTGCCACGCCGCAGCTCCACCCAGGACGATTGCGTACCAGGACATTTCAAACAGAGACTCGCCGTCGTCGTCCCAGGTCGTATTCATCATACCGGTGGCGCCGGCTTTCTGACCGTCGCGGATAAAATTGACGATGTTCTTTGTGGCCGCGTCGAGATTAGGAAAAATCTGGTTCCAGGTTTGCGCGCCGGGACAGACGAATTGCTCGAGGCCCGCGTCCTTGAACGGTTTTATCGACGCATCGAAATCGTCACGGGCGCCGTATTGCCAGTTCATGACAATCATGTCTTTGGGAATGTTGCCGATCAAATCCGGATGGTTGAGCGCGATGTCACCCCAAAACATCAGCCGGCGATTGTATGGCTTGAGCAAATCGCGTATGCGATTCAAATGCTCGAAATAAACCGCGCCGACTCCCTTCGTCTTGGCTGCTTCTCTGCTCTGCCCTTCGCCGAGCTCGAATGTTTCATCTTCGCCGATGTGAAAGAACTGGCCCGGAAACAATTCGTTAAGCTCTTTGTACCAGTCAGCGACTAGCTTGTAACTTCCCGGCTGCTGCGGCGAAAGGACATCGCCGTAAGGTGTCTCAGCCAGTTCGGCATATTTTTCCAAACGCAGGGCCTTGTGCAGATGACCGAACGTCTGTTGCTCGGGAACCAACTCGACGTGATATTTGCGCGCATACGCAACCAGTTCGCGAATCTCGGCCGGCGTCAGCGAACCGCCTTCCGGCCCAATCAGCGGGTGCGTGTCGCTGGCGAACGTGTGCTCCATATAAAAGGAGTGCATGTTCATTTTGAAGAAAGCGAGGGTGCGAATCTGGCGTTTGATGTAATCGACGGTGGGCACCGGCCCGCGACTGATATCGTCTGAGACGCCGCGCCAACGCATCGTGGGCCAATCGACGATTTTGACTGCCGGGATGGCGGCGGTAGCGGCGTTGCCACGGACCAACTGTTTAAGAGACTGCAAGCCATAGAAAGTTCCCGTCACAGTATTGCCGGCGACAATCACGCGATCGGCGTTCGCGACGATCACATATCCTTCTTCATTCAGAGTGGTGGCCGGCTCCGCGCCACTAAGCTTCAATGCTTGCGCGACCGGAAGCGAATCGATCCGGCCGATCAAAATGTCGCGCCGCGGTTGCCCTTTACCGATTGAGAGAGAAATGTCGGCGGTCGCTTTGACGTCGTCAATGAAATCCTGCGCGGCGAATTGATCGTCGGCGGATAGCGGATCAGCCAGGATCAACCGCGTATCGCGAGTGAGCGAAAACGATCCTTCGCCGGCGGTGACTTGTCTGGGCGCCGGAATGATCTGGACGTTTGGCGTTTGCGCGTTAACGAATCGGCAGGTTAAGACCAGGACGCATACAATCGCCGCTCGCCAGCAGAGGGTTCGTGTTAGAGTTATTTGCATCGAAAAATATCGTTATGACGCCTATAGTTTTTGTTTATCAGGAGCGAAAGGACGCTCGACTATTTACCTGATATTGATCGTGAATACAATAGGCCCAACGTCGTTCACTTGTCGCAATCGGCTTAATGGCGGACAAGTTCGCCGTCTAGACCTTCTGAGATTGGTCCGAATCTAAATGTCCTTAATGCTTCAGGAAATCGCCGAGCAACCGGCGGCTCTGGAAAAGACAATTGCTGAAGAGCGTCGCAAAGTTGAGCAACTCGGCCAGTCACTCGCGCAGAGAGACATACACCTAATCGTACTGGTTGCGCGTGGCAGTTCAGACAACGCCGCTCTGTTCGGTCGTTACCTCCTGGAAATCACGACTGGAATTCCAGTCTCGCTGTCGGCGCCATCTGTCCACACACTCTATCAGGCGAAGCTCAATCTGAAACACGCTTTAGTAATCGGCGTCTCGCAATCGGGCGAAGGCGAAGATATCAACCGCGTGCTGGAGCACGCGCGCGAATCCGGCGCTTTCACGATCGGCATTACGAACGAACCGGCATCGTCAATGGTTAAGCTGGTTGATGAGACGCTGCTGATGCGCGGTGGCCATGAGCGTTCCGTTGCTGCTACGAAAACGTTCACCGGACAGATGATGTTGTTCTATATGCTGGCGGCGGCTCTGGGTCGAGACAATCGCGCGCTTGATTATGCGCGAGTTCCTGAATTCGCGGCGAAAGCTTTGGAGCAAAAGCCGGCGATCGTTGAGCTGGTGCAACGCTACGTCTTTATGGAGAACTGTGTGGTCGTCGGTCGTGGCCTGGCTTACGCTAACGCTTACGAGTTTGCGCTGAAGCTCATGGAAACGTGTTACGTCGTCGCCGAGCGTTTCTCTTCAGCGGATTTCCTGCATGGTCCAGTCGCCATGATCGAGCGGCACTTTCCGGTGATTCTGTTCGCGCCGCCTGGCGTAATGCTCGAAGGCACCAAAGACCTGATTCGTCGCTTGCAGGAGTTACGTGCAGACACTCTGGCAATCACTGCGGATCTCGACGCGGCGAAGATGTGTTCACGTTCCGTTATCCTGCCGCGAGAAATTGATGAATTCCTCGCCCCGATTCCTTACATCATTCCGGCGCAGTTGTTCGCTGCGTTATTGGCGGAAGCTAAAGGGCTCGATCCGGATAAGCCGAGATCGCTTTCAAAAGTTACCAGAACCTTGTGAAGCTGACGGTCATCATAAGCTTTCTGCAAAGTTGGGTTAACGCTCGCCGCTCAGTCATTTGAGAGGGCTCCTGAGATTGTCGCTTGAAAGCTCTCTCAATCGTGCGATAATCAAAGCGTCAATGAGCGAAGAAACAACGAGAGAGCTTCCGGATCGTAGTTCTTTTGAACAGCGTGTGTTTGCGCGTTTCGATTCGATCGATGCGCGACTGGAAAAACTCGAGTCGCGTAGCTACGACACCAAACCGATCTGGGAGAAAGCACTTGCGGCTATTATGGAAACCGGTTTGGAAGTCGGCGAGCTCAAAAATAAGGTTGACGTGATCGAAACGAAGGTCGAAGCAATCGAAACGAAGGTCGAAGCAATCGAAACGAAGGTCGAAGCAATCGAAACGAAGGTCGAAGCAATCGAAATGAAGGTCGAAGCAATCGAAACGAAGGTCGAAGCAATCGAAACGAAGGTCGGTACTCTTGATGGTGCCATAGCGGTGTTAAAGAATGACTTTGGCAACCTGCATAACGAACTGATTGAGTCCCAACGTGATTTCAAAGTGAAACTCATGCGACGGATAGACCTTGTGCTAGAGGTTATGGTCGATGATCACAACGGTCTGCGCGAGGCAGACGAACGCCTCAATCGACTCGAATCAAAGTTGGCATAACTCTGGTAAACTCACGCGCGTGAGTTCCCAACCCACAAACGGCGTCAGGTCAACATCCTCCTCACCTAAAAACCGATCGGCCGAACAAAAAGGGACTCTTCTCCGCGTACTCGGTGTCGGCTTTGGCCTGGCCGTAACGATCGGCGGCACGATCGGCATGGGCATCCTGCGCACGCCCGGCGAAGTCGCCAAACAACTACCAACTGAAACTCTATTCATCAGCGTTTGGATTCTGGGCGGAGTCTATGCTTTGCTCGGAGCGATTTCCGTGGCGGAACTGGGGGCCATGATTCCGCGCTCGGGCGGCTGGTATGTCTTTATCCATCGGGCGATGGGAGATTATCCGGGTTTCGTCGTGGGTTGGAGCGATTGGCTATCGACCTGCGGAACGCTGGGAGTAATTGCGCTCGTTGTCGGCGAATACTCGGCCGTTTTGATTCCGCCGTTGGCGGGACGCGACAAAGCAATCGCGATTGTTGTTGTCCTGATGTTCGCGGGTTTGCAATGGCGTGGCATTCGCTGGGGCAGCTTCACCCAAAATCTAACCAGCGCGATCAAGACTTTAATTTTTGTGGCGATCGCGATTGCGGCGTTCACGATCACTGGAAGAGCGAGTGCAGAAACAGCAGTAGCGCCGGCTCAGGGTTTTGCGTTCTTTACCGCGATTATCATTGCGTTGCAGGGCGTGCTTTACACCTACGACGGTTGGTACGGCATCATCTATTTCGGCGAAGAAGTCCGAAATCCCAAGCGCGACGTAGTGCGCTCGATGTTCGGTGGCGTGTTGTTGGTAGTGGCGATCTACCTGGTGGTGAATCTCGCTTACGTTCACGTCTTGCCGATGTCTCAACTCGCGAACGAAAGTCTGCCGGCAGGCGCTGTGGCTCGCGTCATCTTCGGAGACTATGGCGACAAGGTCATCCGCATTCTGGCAATTCTTTCACTGTTGAGCACGGTCAACGCTTACACACTGACTGCGCCGCGAATCTTGTACGCTATGAGCTGCGACGAACTGCTTCATCGCAAGGCCTCGAGAGTTAATAAAGGCGGCACGCCTACGGTGACGCTCTTCATCAGCACGGCGGTGGCCATTCTTTTCATCGTGAGCGCGACATTTAGTCAGATCCTCGCCGCGCTCGCCTTCTTCTTCGTCGCAAACTATTCGATGGGATACATCTCAGTGATCGTTTTACGGTTCCGCGAACCGGACTTACCACGGCCGTATCGCGCCTGGGGCTATCCCTGGACCACTCTGCTCGTGCTCGCCGGCTCAATTGCGTTTCTGGTGGGCGCGATAATCAGCGACAAGAGAAACAGCCTGATTGCGCTGGCGATTCTCGCCGCCAGTATTCCCATCTATCTACTCGTCCGACTCTTGTCTCATCGACAAAGAGCTTAGATGCGATCGAATGTGAGCGTATGCTATGCTCGCTGTCGCATCGGCGTGGTTGCGAAAGTGGCGGAATTGGCAGACGCGCCAGACTTAGGATCTGGTACCGAAAGGTGTGGGGGTTCGAGTCCCCCCTTTCGCACCAAAGGACGGAACAGAAGT
>Ga0207653_10000250_pt1 | contig 34622 bp, 30 predicted proteins | sample KBSK5251metaG_FD_184341 | JGI IMG/M metagenome (GOLD analysis project Ga0207653, IMG submission 184341) | Corn, switchgrass and miscanthus rhizosphere microbial communities from Kellogg Biological Station, Michigan, USA - KBS K5-25-1 metaG... | ecosystem: Host-associated > Plants > Roots >...
CGGATTCCTCCTTTAAACGCTAAATTGTGAAGTTCCCCGAAGAGAACTCAAGGGCCTTCCAAAAGCCAACCCTGAGCCTGACCCTTCCGCTTTGAAAGAGACTCCTTCTGCGGTAATCTAAGTCCTTGCGATTTCAAAATAGCGGAGTACCTTTATGGATGAAACTCATTACGCTACATAGTAACTTCTACTCCGAGGCGGGGAGTCCGGGCGAGTTACTCAAGAACTGCATCGGCCTTACTCCCTCTATAGACATGACGCATTCGCTTGTCGAGATGATGCTGACTTACAACTTTTTTTTGAGGCTTGGCACTCGTTTTTTTGACAAGCGCTAAGCAGTGCGCTGATGACCCTAATTGCTTCAGAATCGTGTCGTCGGCCTTATTTGCTGTAATAGAGGGCACATTGTATAACAGGACAGACTGAAGTCAAGAACTTTCTCAAGCATTGCTTGGGTGTCGCTTCCCAGGCCCCCGCACAGGCGAGTTCTTGTCAGGATTCCACGGAACAGTTACGTCAAAGGGGCCGCGAGAGTAATGGTTTACACTGAAGGACACAACTATGAAACTTCGAATCCACCCTTTTCATTCTATCGCCACCTTGTATGGTGTATTGCTCAGGCTGCCGATCAAGTGGTATGCGATAGCTTACTTTGGGCTCATCCCCCTCTTCGCCTTCTTTTACTTACTGCTTCCGGGTGAGTTCTATCACGCAAACGTCGCTCGCGAGCCTGCGGTGCTTGCGGATCAAAAGCGTATCGGCAAGCAGTTAGAGCAGGAGATGGTACTGGCCCTCAACGCTCATCACGATAACCAAACAGCTACCGTTGGCGACTGGAGCATAACGTCTAACTCCTTTTCAGTACGATCATTGACGACGAACGGTGACGACGTAAGCTTTCTGTTAGATTTGAAACTTACTAACCCGAATGATCCACTAAAGTACTCGATCGCCCTCACGGTCACAATGCCCGTAAAAGGCGTCGCTGGGAGTAAATCAACGGGCGATCCGACGATGCCGCTCTTTAAACCCGTGGCGGTTACTATCCCAGATTTCCCGCTTCGCTCGGACGAGCGATGGAGTCGTCGTTTCGTAAGAGTGCTGTTTCCGCCGGAGGATCAGGCGGTAGCAGGGAATGGAGAGATCGAATCCGGTAATACCTATTTGCAGATCTCACGATCGCTCGATAGACAGATTCTGAGCTTGGCGAAAGGTATTAAGGGCGATCCATCGGAACTCAGCGGGCACTGGCCCAGAATGCTCTATCTGAGTGCTGTGACAATCACCACACTTGGTTATGGGGACATCGCCCCCTTAACCAACGGGGCCCGCGCGCTTATTGTAGCAGAAGCAATATTCGGCATTACCCTGCTTGGCCTGTTTTTGAATGGGATAGCAGGCGTGCAGACTAAGAAGCAGTAAGGGTTTCCTTTTCCTGAGAGGAAGACTACACTTGACAGGGACGAGGATTGAGTGTTTAATGGGGCGGCGCGGCATTCTGGCGTCCTTGAATCCCCTTGAGGCGCGTTCAGTTGCACTGGCGCGAACGCATACAACCTAGCAGCGTCAAAACTATTCGGATACGCGACGAGGCACACCATGATCCTTAATGCTTTGGTTCTTTGTTTAGTCTCCCTCGTACATTTTGCGGGACAGGCGACGTCGCCACGCGACATTGGGCCGAGTGTGGACGTCCTAATCCCCCAAGGGATGCCTATCAAAATGGACGTTCAGCGAGATCAGCGGATGCCTGAAATCGTAAAGTACATCATTAGGAGGCTAGTGCCCAAGAATGCCAACCGCGCAAGCATCATCGCAGTACTGGTTGACAAGGACGGGATAATCAAACTCGTTGACCCAATGGTAGGGAATCACCTTACCGATCCCATGACCATCGCGACGGCAGATAAGAGCATTGCTCGCATTCTACTTATCGTTGAATGGTTGGAAGTGAATAACGGGAAATGGATAGTGGACTCCAAGGCGCACGAATTGGACATTGAGTCTCTGGTAAAACGCGGCGCTAAGGCGCTGCCTTGTGCAAAGTTTATAGAACTGAAATGACAACTCGAGTCGGACGAGGTGTGGCTCAGCTCCACAAAGAAAGTCGCTGTTGATCACGTCGATCACAAAGAACTATCGTTTGGAGTCTGCCATCGAGCCAGTCCAACCTTCTCACCAAGCCGCATATCAAATGAACCCCTACCGCATTTGCTAGGTGAACCGGAGGAAAACCTTCTTCGACCGCCAACACAGTTCTCTCATGACACCCGGCAATGGTCAGATTTCTATCCCTCACCAGCCAACTCAAGAGTAGGGCATCACCACCCGAAAACGACATAGGGAAAAGAACCTCCGCTGCAGTCTCGTATAGAACGACTCAGTAACGATTCGGTAACTTCGCTTCCTTCATTCCAAGCCAACTCTTTGCGCGGCGAGTCGCGCGGTAGGCGTTGAACTTCGCGCTGTCCAACAAAGCAGACCTGCCATACGGCGTGGGATTGAAACCGCGCTTTCGGAGTTCATGATTCACGCTGTAGATACATGACGTGCGCTCCGATTGCGGCGTTCTAAAAGTGATACTGAACGAGATCGAGACTTCATTGCCGTTCTTTATCCAGTGAGGCCAGTTAAGCGGGAAGTGCAAGCCATCGCCCGGATTGAGATCGAAATCGAAGGCTTTCCGCTGATACTCATCTTTGAAGTCACCACAGAACGGCCCTTCGGCGAGGTACTTCTCGAGCACTTCTTCGGAGACGATCGAGCGGTCCGAGACATCGAACAGGCTCGCCCGTTTTGTCCCGCGAATCTGCATCAGGAAATTGTATTCGGGATCCGCGTGAAACGGCGTGACGCTGCCCGGCGATGTGATAAAGATGAAACCCTCGCGCTTGCACATTCCCGGCATCACGGGCTCAGACAAGCTTTGAATTTCATCCAGGCACTCGTCGACAAGCTTGCGATATTCAGGGTCCTGCTCGACAAACCGGAGCACCAACCACGATCCGCAATCTTCGATTTGCCTGATTGTTTCCTCGATCGACAAGCCGTTCTTCGCAGCCGTGTAGATGCGCTGGCAAGGCTGAACATCACCGCGATTGTATCGGACGTTTTCCGTCGGAAGCCTTCTCGAGAGCTCGATCAAATTTGGAAGCGTAAGAAGCGGATGCGCGCTCAGGCGATGCGCGATTGTGAACGGGCGCCGTCCAATGCCCGCGCGAAATGTTTCTTCGCGAATGTTCAACAGACGATGCCCGGAGTTGATGACCTTAGCGGCCTGAGCAATACCGGTCGATGAAAGAATGGCTGAACTCATTCTTGATTCCTCACAATCCTTTCGCTTGAAGGGCCCGAACCTTTCGATTGATCGACCGCATGAACGGCAGAGCTGAGATAACCAGGTTGCCAGCTCTGCTAGCGGTTGGAATCAAAACGCTGCGGATCGTCCGGCGGTCATGCCAAAGCCGATCGATCATCGGGTGCTCGGGTGTGGCGCACGAGTCCATCCACTCAATTCGCGGATCGGAGTGGAGAATGCGAATGTTCTCGAGTTCCAGAAGCACGCCGGGTGAGTAGTAAGAAAAGCTTTCATCGAAAGCAATCTTGAAAGCAAACGAGCCGGGACTCGCGAGGATGTTGCACTTCATCGCGATCGGCCGGCCGTCCAGACGCAGCGCAAGCATCATCAATCTCCGACGCTCAAATGCGCTTTTCGCCACGCTGTGAAAATATTCTCTGTTCGCATCATTACAAGCGAACGCTCCGCCGTCCTCGCTCTTCCAACCGCCGGCTTCCAATGCAAGGAACTCACCCACCCATCGTTCCAGATCGCCGTCCAGCTCGAGCGAGTTGAACTCAACGCGTCCTTGTTCCTGCAATCTGCGAGTCTTGCGCCTAAGGTCCTTGCGGTGGTCGCGTCTGAGAGCGGCATTGATGTAGCTATCCGCGTTTTCCCGAGGCCGGAACAGCGCGCGAGTGTGAGATTCATCAGAAAAGCCTTCATCCCAACCGCGCTCGCGCAAGCTATCGTTCAGGAGCTCCCTGAAGGGACCGTCGCCGGACACGTGATTGAATTCCATCAATGCATTGTTACGCTCTGACCCCAGCCACGTTATGAACGCATCAAGCGTTTCGCTCGCGCCGCCGTTTCTGATTAGCGGCGTACAAAGAGCGCAATAAATGTGTTGCCAAAGCCTGAAGGCGGCTACCGGAAGCTTCTTGTAATGAGCGACTCGTTCGATGGGAAAGACTCCGCACAGCCTGGGAGGATTCTCGCTTCGATCGAGGACAACAACAATGCGCACATCTTTACCGGCCGCGAGTGATCGCAGCGCCGGGATGAGCATCCACGGCTCATAAAAAGGATTTGGTTCTATCGCGTCGCGGGCGAGATCCTCCCACTGACCAAGATATTCCTTCAGCTCGTCGAAGTCTCTGATTTCGCGCACAAGCATCGCGTCCCCAGACAGGTGATCAGATGGCTTTAGTTTCGTTTCTTGCATCGTGGGCGCCGCTCAAACGGAGTCACTAACTCAGAACTCATGGTAAGTAAATGACAATTGGGCGCCTGGTTCCTGTTTCGCCCCGAAGAGTGGACAAAGTACCCATTTGCCCAATCTTGTTGCGAGAAGGACCTCCACACGTGAGCCGGTCAACACGCCGGCAGATGAACGCGCAACGTTATTCGGGCTGGAACAGGGTTTGCACCTAATCGGGCGAAGGCAAGGTTGTAGCTCAGCGTTGAGAAGTTGGTTCATCGTGTAGAGCTTTGAGCTTGTTGATTGTTGTTTGAAAGGTCGGATGAAGGTAGCAGTGTTTTGAGCCGCAACCTGCTGAGCAAACCGCTCGATGCGACTTCACAATCTGTCACCAATCTGACCGCGCCGCGCTTTATGAAAGCAACAAGAGCGCGGCTGTTTCACCGATAAAGGCACACCAGGAGTGATCCTGGGCCGCAAAGCCAAGGCCTTTCGAGAATCTCGAATTCTTCAAAGGATGACTGGCTGCCGAAGTGAGATAAACCCTGCCGTACAGTACATCTCACTCCACAAATTGTTGGCCCCTGACTGATTTCTCTCACGAGTAAACGGCTCGAGTCCGAACTTCGTGGGTACCAGCTTCACCGCCGTTGGGAACTTGAGATTCGCTCGCGAATGAAGCGATCCAACCGAAGGAGCGGCGAAAGCAGGAGATGAGATGCCAATTCGAACACGCTACTCTTACGCTACCTCGCGCAGCCGGATAACCGGCCGAATCACACGCAAACAGAATCTATTTTCGGTTTGGGCAATTGTGCTGACGCTCCTCATTCAGCAAAGCGCAATCGCGCGAATCTCTCCGATTTCAAAACCGGGCAATCATTCCGTTGAATTGGCGCTGGCGCCCGAAGCTGGCAGCACATTCTTAGACCCGATGTCCGGAGCAAGAGTAGTGAGAGTGACCGACGCTCGCGATGGACAGGCGGCGCTTATGTCTGATGGAAGAGGCTCGAGCTTCAATGCGAACTCGACGCGCTTTATCATCAACCTCGACGGCGTCGCGACGATATACGGCCTCGACCCGTCGACCCTGGCGATTCACAAGCGCGGCCAGTTGTTAGGCACGGGCCTGCAGTCTGACAGTTGCACCTGGTCGGCAATCGAGACAGACACGATTTTGGGACTCGAGTCATCTGACTCCGCGCGCATTCAAGCGTACGATACGGTCTCGGGCACGGGCACAGTACTCAAGGATTTCTCAGACACGCTCGGCCGCGGGGAGGCGTCGCATCTCAGCAAGGCGTGGTCTGATGACAACTCCTTTGCTTTTAGATGGCAGGGTGCGGAATCATCTTCGAGAGTGATCGTAGTCTGGGACAGGGTAACGGATACCACTTATTCGTTCGATCTTGCGGATCAGATGGCGGGAGTTCCCGGCTTCGAGCGCGCCTACCTGAATCGCTCCGGGGACGCGCTGATCGTGGACGGCCAGTTAACCCGCGTGTGGCGATATCGAAGCCAGCCTCAGTCCGAGTCGGTGCAGCTTGAAGACAACGGCGACTCGCGAGGTAACCATTCCTTTGAGATTCTTAGCGCAACAAGGAACGGCATCGATCTTCCGGCCGACAATGTTTCGCGTGATGGCCGCTTATCGATTTTCGGATCACACACCAGCGGGTCGCGAGTTGACGTATTCATCGCCGCGGTAAGCATCGCCGCCACTCCATCGAGTATTACCTGGACCAACATGGTCAACTGCAGCGCGAACGGAAATTCGCTTGCCAAGAGCGGCGGCGTTGATCAGGCGGACGACGCGTATGCAACATCGGCGCAGGCTGCACTGTCCGGCGACGCGTATGTTGAATTCACAGCCGACCGGGCCGACCAAGAGCGCTGGTGCGGATTAAACAACAGCAACGCGATTCACCGGTCCGCGAGCGATATTAATTTCGCGATAAAGTTGACGAGTAACAGAAAGGCCAACGTCGTTGAGAACGGCGTAGTCAGATCAAAGATCAAGTACAAACCGGGAAACACGTTTCGCGTCGCCGTCGAATCCGGCGTCGTGAACTACCACAGGAACGGCGAGGTCTTTTACACCAGCACCGCGCGCCCTTCTTATCCTTTGATGGTCAACGCCTCTCTGGTAGACACGATGTCCACGGTTGCGGGCGTGATGGTCTCGCTCACCACTGTCGGAACAGTCGTTTCGATAAGCCCGGCGAAAGCGAGCATGACTTCGGGTGAAACCGTTCAGTTCACTGCGTTGGTTACTGGCGCTACGGATACGATTTCCTGGTCGGCCACTGGCGGCGCGATGGGAACGGGCGGGTTCTTTACAGCGCCCGCGGCGCCCGGAACGTACATGGTTAAGGCCGCGTGCACTTCGAACCCGGGCATCAATGCATCAGCCACAGTAACCGTTACTGCAGTCGTCGACACAACCGCTCCGATCATCACGGGCGTTGCTGCGTCAGGCATCACGGCGAGCGGCGCGGTCATCTCTTGGAACACAAACGAGCCGAGCGATACTCAAGTCGAGTACGGCGCCACGTCGACCTACGGAACTCTTTCAACACAGAATCCAGCGTTGACTACAAATCATAGCGTTGGATTCGGCGGCCTCAGCGCGGGCCAGATTTATCACTATCGAGTCAGGTCGCGAGACGCTGCCGGAAACATCGCGATGTCGAGCGACTTCACTTTCACCACGGCCGCCGCAAGCGATACGACGCCGCCTGCGATCACCGGAGTCTCAGCGTCGGGCGTCACTATCAATTCCGCGAACATTGGTTGGACTACAAACGAAGCGAGTAACACTCAGGTTGAATACGGAACGACGACCGGATACGGAAGCTCGACTGTATTGAGCGCGTCAATGGTCACCGCTCACAGTTCTTCTTTAAGCGGGCTGTCAGCGGGGACCTTGTATCACTACCGAGTGAAATCCAAAGACGCGGCCGGAAATTTAGCGACCTCCGGCGACTTCACTTTCACAACGATCAGCGCGGGCGATACCACTCCGCCTTCTATCAGCGGAGTTTCAGCATCGAGCGTCACTGCCAACACGGCAACAATCGGTTGGACCACAAACGAAGCGAGCGATACACAGGCCGAACACGGAACGTCGACTGGATATGGAAGCGCGACAGCTTTGAACGCGTCGATGGTCACTGCTCACAGCGCTTTTATCAGCGGGCTCGCGTCCAGCACGTTGTATCACTACCGCGTGAAATCCAAGGACGCTGCCGGAAACCTCGCAGTGTCGGGCGACTTCACCTTCACAACTTTGGCTGCGCCTGCGCCACCCGCGCCCGCGCCCTCCGAGGTAATCACCGATAAGAACATCTATTCGGAACCCGCGCCGCCCGCGCTTCCTCGAGCGGGAGGCACGTTCGTCGATCCGACCTTCGGCACCACGATCATGCGTGTAACCGACGAAACCGACGGCAACTCGAACTACAACTACTATTCGTACTGGCCGACCTTCAATCTGGACAGCTCGCGATTCTTCATCGCGTGTGACGGCTCGCCGATGCTCTATCGGTTTGACGCGGCCAACTTCAGGATCATCAGCAAGGGTCCGCTTTTCGACAGGACGCTGCCCGGCGGCGGATACATCTCGACCGAAGACGCCGAGTGGAGCGGAACGAATCCGAATGTTCTCTACGGCTACTACGGCCTGCAACTGTGGGCTTACGATGTCTCGGCCAGAACGTACACCCTGGTCAAGGATTTCACCGGCGAGCTTCCGGCGGGTTATCTCGGACAGATGAGCCGGAGCCTCGATGACAATGTGTTCGCCTTTACCAAGAAGGACTCAAATTGGATACCGACCGGTTATGTTGTTTGGCGAAGAGATCAAAATCGAATCCTCGCAAACGTAACGCTTGGGAATTTCGATGAAGTCGAAATGGACAAGACCGGAAGGTATCTGGTTGTCAAAGCCGAATTCGGCGGCAGCGTTGATTTTCAAGTGTGGGATCTGCAAGCCGGCGGTGTGCAGAGCCTCACCGACCCGGCGCCGGACTATTCGCCGGGGCACAGCGACAACGGCCGCGGCATAGTGGTGGGTCACGACAACTGGAACAATCAATACACCGTTCGAAGTCTGGCGGCGCCTCATCAGTTTCAAAAGGTGATCAGCTTCGGCAGTGACTGGTCGCAGGCGAATCACATTTCGATGCTGGGCGACGATGAAGGCTGGTGTTTGATCAGCAACTTCACCAACGGCAGCGGCCCGCTTGGCCCTTTTCGACAGGAGATCTTCCAGGCTTCGACGGATGGAAGCCAGAGCGTACGAAGGCTGGCACATCATCACTCGGTCTATCGCGACTATTGGGATACACCGCGTGGCGACATAAGCCGTGACGGGCGCTTCGTGGCGTTCACAAGCAACTGGGGCAGCGCGACAAGACGAGACGTGTTCATCATTCGAGTGCCACAAGGCGGTTCAAGTTCGGGCACGCCTGACACCACAGCGCCCACGATCTCGAGCGTCGGGGCGTCATCAGTCACGTCGTCGAGTGCTTCGATAAGCTGGAACACGAATGAGGCCAGCGACACGCAAGTCGAATACGGGACGAGCACGGCTTACGGCAGCGCCAGCGCGCTCAGCAGCGGGATGGTCACAAGCCACGCCGCGGCGATTAACAACCTCGCGGCCACCACGTTGTATCACTATCGCGTGCGTTCGAAGGACGCGGCCGGAAACCAGGCCGTCTCGAGCGACTTCACTTTCACGACTTCGGGAGGCGGCGCAAGCTCAACCCAGAACGTGGCGTGGACAAGCGTGGTCAACTGCGCGGTGTCTGGAAATTCGTTGCAGAAGAACGCGGGCCGCGATGACGAATCTGATGGTGGAGCTGTTTCACAGCAACAGATCGTTTCCGGAGACGGTTACGTGCAGTTCACCGCAGGCGTGACCGATAAAATTCGATTCTGCGGGCTGACTCATAGCGCTTCGGGAACCGCATACGCGGCGATTAACTTTGCGATCAAGCTAACCGAGTTCGGCGTCGCGGAGGTCAGAGAGAATAACGTCTATCAAACCGATACGACCTACACGGCAACCGATGTGTTCCGCGTTTCAATCGAAGGCGGCGTCGTGAAGTACTACAAGAACGGCGCGGTGTTCTACACGAGTAAAGGGACACCATCTTACCCGCTGAGAGTGGATGCGGCGATGTTGAATCTCAATGGAACGATCAACAACGCGGTGATCGCGGCCGGTCCCGGGGGGTCGCTGGCGATGAGTTTGATGCGTGGCGGGGATGAGCTGGCTTGCATAGTCGATTGGGATCAATCGCCGATTGGTGTCGAGCCAGAGCCACTGCATGATGGGCTGACGGTGGAGGCGCGCTTCCACCGCCGGCTCATCGGATAGTCTTTGGTCCGGAGTTGAAAGGCTCTCGTTTCGGGCGTCCTCTGAAAAGAGGCGCCCGAGCCTTTTTAGGCTCGTGAATTTAGAAGGCCTCGCCGGCGGCAGGCGGTCTTAGGGGTTGTAGATGTATCCCAGGGAGAGAACGCCCGACGATTTTTGAACTTGCAGCGTATCGCCCGGTCTTGCCCTCTTGCCGACTTTTTTTCCGCTCAGCATCGTTGCCGGATTGCCAACATCGTGCCTCGTCTTTTGCGACTCGCCGTTTAGCAGGAGAACGGTGTTTTCGTCGAAGTTGATTCCGAATACGAGCAGATGCTTTCCGTCTCGGACGGCGCCGGTGATGATCGGGCGCCCGCCGATTCCATCCTGACTAACAGTGAAGGTCTGGCCCCCAACGGTTATCGTACCCGTTCGAGGATCGTTACCGGAGGCCGGCGCAACTGAGTAGTTTATCGTACCGTTACCGCTTCCCGACCCGCCCGAATTGATCACAAGCCAGCTCACGTTGCTGACCGCGGTCCAACTGCAAGGGCTCGCGGATCTGGCAGCGAAGCTGCCATTGCCGCCTGTGTAATCGAACGACTGGCTCGAAGGCGACACCGAATAATTGCAGGCTTCGGACTGCCGCACCGTGCACAGCAAATCGTTATAGTCTCGATCGCCGCCGCCAACCTGATCCTCGAAGCCGACGTTCGCGCGTCCGGCGCCAAAACACGTTAGCTCCGCATGAGGCAGGCCATCGGGATTCCCTGCACCAGCACCCATCTGGAAAACCTTTTGGGTTTCGCGAACCAGCACGCCGAATCTCAGCTCGGCGCCCGAGGGAAAGCTCCCAAGTTTCACCACGGTGCCAGACTGCTTATTCGTCGCGATGAATCGATCCGGTCCCGGTGAGAGGAGATGCAACTCGATCGTGAATCCCGCATCCGCGGGAAGTATTTCGACTTCAACCTCGCCGCCGGTTGCAAAAAGCTGCTGCCCGACACCTGATTGGCACCCTTGAGCCTGCGGAGCCGGGCGAGCCTGTACCGCACTTGAGCACAAAACCATCAAGCCGAGCGCCGGCAGGAACACCGTAAATGGTGGGAGCGAGAGTATGCCTCGTTTACGATTCGAACTAGTCATAGGTCCTCTTAAGAGTTTTCTCTTCCTTGCAGGGATATTTCGAAAGCCCTCGACGTTCCAGAAGGCCGGCAATAAGACAGTGCTTGAGCGTCAATCTGGCCACTCAGGCAGCCGCATCGAAATCGAGCGATGCTTGCGATCCACCGCGTCGATCCACTATTCTTCAAAGTTGGCCCGAGGGCCTTATTCGTGACATACTGACACTCGAAGGGAACCAAACCGATATGCAGGCAAATGACATCCGGCGCGGGATGATAATCATGTACAACAATGCGCCGTATCGCGTACTCGACTTTCAGCACCGAACGCCCGGAAACCTCCGCGCGTTCGTTCAGGCGAAGATCCGCAATTTGAAATCCGGCTCCTCGACCGAAGTCCGGTTCAGCTCAACTGAGAATATCGAGCGAGCTTCGCTTGAAGATCACGAGATGGAATACCTTTATTCCGACGGCGACATGCACTATTTCATGAATACCGAGAACTACGAGCAGATCGCGCTCGATGTTGAATCGCTGGGCGACTCGATGAACTATTTGACCGTGGGCACAAAAATTAAGGTCCAATTCTTCGACGGGGCGCCGATGGGTGTCGAGTTGCCGCCGGCGGTGGAACTGACGGTCGTTGAAACGGCTCCCGAGCTGAAGGGTGCGACTGCTTCGAACAGTCCAAAGCCCGCGAAGCTCGAGACAGGCGTCAGCGTCCAGGTTCCGCCGTTCATAAAGGAAGGCGATCGCATTCGCGTCGATCCGTCGAAAGGTGTCTATCTGGAGCGCGCGAAATAGAGAAACGAGAAACTACGGCGAAGTACGGAATAAATTTACGGCCTTCTAACTGAGGCGCGAAACGGGCTCCGGAAGCCGCTTTCGCGCCTCGAATGTATCGGCATCAAAGCCGCAAGCCATGTACTTCCTCTACAGCCTTGGCCTCTCGCTCCTGTTCGTCGCGCTACTGCCCTACTTCGTCATTCAAGCGCTGCGTCACGGCAAGTATTCCGGCAGCTTCAAACAGCGGCTGGGCCGTCTGCCTGATTCTATTCGTGGTGACGGCCGGCGAACTATCTGGCTGCATGCCGTATCGGTCGGCGAGTTTCTTGCAGCGAAACCACTGGTCGACCAGCTCAAACGCGAACTGCCGGAGTATCGTGTTGTCGTCTCAACCACGACGCTCACGGGCCAGCGTCTCGCCCAGTCTGAGTCGAACAGGATCGACGGCGCGTTCTATTTTCCGTTCGATTGGCGGTTCGCGGTTCGCCGCTCGCTCGATTGGGCTAATCCCTCGATCGTGATAATCCTCGAGACCGAGCTTTGGCCGAACTTCCTGCGTGAGTGCCGAAGGCGCGGAGTAATCACGATTCTTGCGAACGGCAGAATTTCGTCGCGTTCGTTTCGTCGATATCGCATCGTGCGCCCATTCATCAACCGAGTGATCGAAGATCTTTCGTTGATGATTATGCAATCCGATGCGGACGCCGAACGCGCGCGCGAGCTTGGCGCGCCTGAGGATCGAGTGCGCGTATGCGGAAACCTCAAATACGACCAGCCGGGGGATGGGGGTTGGGGGTTGGGGGCCGGTAAGGAGTTCGAGGCGACCGATTCGGACAAGGAGATTGATCGTCAATTTGCGCTGTCCGCGTCGTCACATCTGATCGTCGCGGGCAGCACGGCGCCGGGCGAAGAAGAGATGCTGCTTGCGGCGTTGCGCAAAATTCGAACGCACGCTGAGCTTGAAGACACCCGCTTGCTGATCGCGCCGCGGCACCCCGAGCGGTTCGATGAAGTCGCGCGGTTGATTGCTAAATCGGGCTTCAAGTTTGCGCGGCGTTCAGAAACCGCGAACTCTTCGCACGCCGATGTAATCCTGCTGGACACGATAGGAGAGCTTGCGTCAGTGTACCGCTTCGCCGCCGTCGTGTTCGTCGGAGGAAGCCTGGTACCGCGGGGCGGGCACAACATCATCGAACCGGCTGCCTTCGCGAAGCCGATCATTGTTGGTAAGCATACCGGGAATTTCCGCCAGATCGTTTCAGATTTCGCGGATGCTGGCGCGCTTGTACAAATTGACTCGAACCATCTGGCCGAAGCGCTTGTTCAGTTGTTATCAGATCGTGCACTCGCACGCGAGATGGGCGATCAGGCGCGCGGAATGTTGCTGGCGAATCGCGGAGCTTGTGAGCGCACGATCGCTGCGATCAAAGACGTGCGCGCAATCTGATCCTCAACGTCAATGACAGTTGGTCTGGGATTCCTCGATCAATCGGATGACCTCAAATACTCACAAGCTTAAACGTGCGTTGCTCTGGCTTCCTGCCCGGCTCTACGAATTGGCCGTGCGGCTGCGCGTTGCCGCTTATGAGACAGACTACTTGAAGGCAAAACGTCTGGACGCAACCGTCATCAGCGTCGGCAATCTTACATTCGGAGGCACCGGCAAGACCCCGATGGTTGAGTACATCGCGCGTTACCTCCAATCCGAAGACCACTCCGTCGCGATACTCACAAGGGGTTACGCGCGTGAGTCGTCGGGCAGGAAGGTGCTCAACGCTAAAAATCCTGAAGCCAGCGCACGAGAGAAATCTTATCGAGAAGTTGGGGATGAACCGGCGATGCTCGCGCGAGCGTTGCCGGAGATTCCGATCATTGTAGACAAAGATCGATATGACGCGGGCGCGTGGGCTCGCAATGAGCTTGGGTGCGACGTGCTGGTGCTTGATGACGGCTACCAACATCTCGCGCTGGCGCGCGATCTCAATATTCTCTTGATTGATGCGACTGATACTTTCGGCGGATTTGAAATGGCGCCGTTTGGCCGCTTGCGCGAGCCGCTCTATGGTATCAAGAGGGCGGACGTTGTGATCGTCACTCGCGCAGATCGCGCGTTCGATCAGGGACAAACCGAAGCCATCATCAAGCTTCACTGCGGCGCCAAAGTGCCTGTGATGTACTTTTCTTCGCTGATCACCGAACTGCGGCATCTGGCGACCGGCGAATCATACGACGTCAAGGAATTCACTGGATGGAAAGTGGCCGCTGCGTGCGGAATCGCAAACCCTGAGGCGTTCGCCGACGACTTGTTACAGGTTGGAATCAGCATCGTGAGCGAGAGCTTTTTCGCTGATCATCATCCTTTTGATCAGGCTGATGTGAATGCCATCATTCTGGCTGCACGCGAAGCCGGGGCCGAAGCCATCGTGACGACCGCGAAAGACGCCGTGCGACTTGAGGGACTGAATTACGGCGGTGATGTTCCAGTTTATTCGGCTCGGCTTCAAATGCAAAGCGACGACGAGGTGCGGCTCAAGAGTCTCCTCTTGAGAACGGTGAGCACAAAGAAATAAGCAGAAGCGAGAGTCGATCTCGCTTCTGCTTGCTCGATTTCTATTCTTCGCTGCCTTTGAATCAACTAGCGGCGGAACCCACTCGAATAATGGTTGTGGTCCCGCCAGTTTCTGGATTCATACGCTCGGCGGTCGCTGTAGCCACGGTAGTCTCGCGAATCGTAGCCGCGATAGTCGCGATATCGCCGGTCATAGTATCGGCCGTAGCGGTCCTCGTCTTGTTTGCCTTTGTAGTAAACAACACCCGCGCCGCCGCCGGCTCCAAGCAATCCGCCAATGACTGCGCCTTTCTTACCGCCAAGCAATCCGCCAAGAAGCGCGCCCGCCGCGGCCCCACCGCCTATGTAAGCGGCCTTCTCTTTTCCTGAAAGCCTGCCGCCGAATCTGGATTGAGCATTAGCGGTCGAACCAACCGCCAGCAATAATGCCAATACTATTGTCGCTGCGCTTATCTTTTTGGTTAATGTGATCATCTGTTGTCTCCCCTCAGCTTTCTTTGCGGCCTCAAGCCGCGCTGGCAATAGGGGCAATGACCGTGCCGTAAGGGAGGCGTGGTTCGAGGACGCCGAAGTCACCGTCCTTGTTGAACCTTTCGGCCAGCATATAAATGCTGCCCCGCCGTGAACCTCACGATATGGTGTTGGAGAAGACGGAATTGTGTGGAATCGGGAGACGTCCAGTCATCCGGGGTGAGGATAAATAGTGTTCGCTGTTAATTGATTATTGCGTGTTGAGAACTTAGGCGGCGCCCGCCAGGCGAACGACGCCGCGAGCACGTTCGGCTATCGCCGCGTAGTTCTCGTTTTTGAGATCGCCGCTCGTAAACAGACGGCCGCCCACCGCGATCGCGAAGGCGCCGGCGTTGAAATAGTCGACAATGTTTTCGGATCCAACGCCGCCCGAAACGACAAGCTTCGCATCGTTGATCCGCGACGTAAGCGCTGCCACATATTCAGGCCCACCCAACGACGATGCCGGGAACACAGTAACGAGTGGCGAGCCCATCGACCACGCCGTGGCAACTTCCGTAGGAGTAAGCGCCCCGATCAACGGAGCGACGTGAGAGCGCCGGCACGTTTCGACCAGAGACGCGCTTGTGTGAGGCATCGAGATGAACTGCGCGCCGCTCTTGATCGCGCGATCCAATTGATCGTGAGCCGTTACCGATCCGGCGCCGACGCACACGCGGTCGCCATAGCGGTGCCGCAAGTCTGAAATCACTCTGAAACTGCCTGGAGTGCCGAGCGCGACTTCGATCAGCTTGATGCCGCCGACGATTGCGGCCTCTGAGGCTCGGAGCGCCGATTCAGCGGAACGCGCTCGCACAACGGCAAAGACCCGTTGAGCCGCTACGACACTGGTTAGCTCGACATCTTTCATGAAAGAAGTCCGTAAAGAAGTCAGTAGTCAGTAGTCAGTAGTCAGTAGTCCGCAACCGTAACAAACCTACGGACTACTGACTACGGACTACTGACTTCCTATCCTAATTCTGCCGGAGTACGACGCGCGCGGGCGCGCCGTCGCCGCCCAAAACTTTTAGGGGCAGACATATCATCTCGTAATCGCCCGGTTCGACTTCGCGAAGATCGAGCCCTTCGATGATTATTGCGCCGCCCGTAAGCAGAGCCATATGTGTTTCAGGTTCGCTATCGAATTTATCAACTGACAGGTAATCGATTCCCACTACTTTTATGCCGTCGTTCACAAGAGAACGAGCAGCGCCCGGAGTGATATAAACGTAATCCTTAACAAATGTCTTCTGGCTCCAGAGATAAGAATTGCGCGTCTTGAACAGCAATCGCGCATCCGCAGTGTAGTCGAATTCCTCGAGCACCGCTTCGTCGATAACCGGTGCCGTTACTTCTACCACGCGTGCGCGCCCAATCAGCAGCTCGAGCGGCAGCTTGTCCACGGTTAGCCCGTCTTCGATCAGATGAAAAGGTGGATCGACATGCGTTCCAGCATGTGAGCTAAAGGAATAACGGCTCAGGTTCCACTTCGCTTCGTCCTGGTTAACTTTTGTTCTGCGATGGATCTTTACGTGCGGATCTCCAGGATACACAATCAGGTCCTTTGAAAGCGGGACCGTCACATCAAAGATTTTCATACCCCTTGGCCTTTCGTGTTACCCAACGCATGCTATTTAGCAGTTACCGGGTTGTCAAATTCCGATGCGCGAGGGCGGGGCTTGCATAACGCGGATCATGCGTTGACAGATAATAGTCAACTATCATAAAGACCGCAGTGCGGAACGGTTAATAAGCAAGGGGGGCAGGCAGATGCGGCGCCCTCATCTACACAAACAGGACCCGGCCAACTCAGGCCTCAGGAGACACCAATGGTTCAACTCACAGCGTTGTGGCTTCCAATTCTGCTGGCGGCGGTGTTTGTGTTCATCGCCAGCTCGGTCATTCACATGGTGCTTGGTTATCACAAAAGCGACTATGGAAAAGTAGACCCCGAAGACGGTGTGATGGATGCGCTCAGGAAATTCGACATCCCGCCCGGCGACTATATGATTCCCTGCGCCGGTGGACCCGAGGGCATGAAGTCGCCCGAATTTCAGGAAAAGATGAAGCGGGGACCGGTCGCGCTTTTCACGATTGTGAAGAGCGGAGAAACGTCGATTGGTAAGAATCTTGTTCTGTGGTTCATCTACTGCATAGTCGTCGGAGTGTTCGCGGCGTACATTAGCGGCCACGCTCTTGATCGGCGTTCGCACTACCTGGAGGTGTTTCGTTATGCCGGGGCGGTGGCGTTCGCCGGTTACAGTCTTGGGCTGTTGCAAAACTCGATCTGGTTCAGCCGAAGATGGGTCACGACCTTCAAGTCGATGTTTGACGGGCTCATCTACGCGTTGCTGACGGCTGGTACGTTCGGCTGGTTGTGGCCACGCTAACCGAAACGTGTAACGAACTCCCGGAGCTGTTTTCGCGTCCGCTACCGGCGCCCGCGAATGTTATGTTTAAGTTCTGCGAGAAGGTCCATCACCCGGTGAGTTTCAATGGAATCAAGTTGGGCGCCGCCGAATCGCACTCGATTGTACAGCATTGTTATCTCGCGAATCGGCGCAAGCCCCGACGCGTCCGCGAATTCCAGCGGCGTCTGATGAGTCTGCTTGATCAGTCCCGCGCGTTTGGCGATCGCAAGCATCTGTTCGTAGAAGAGCACCGCGGACTGCCGATAATCGCGGCCCGCGAGCTTTCGGCGCCACGTAGGCAGTATCAAGAATCGATGCCACCAGGGACCGTAACCTGAGGGCGCGACGCCTCGGCGCTTGCGATACGCAAGGAGGACATACATCGACATCGCGCCGAAGCAAATGACAAACAGGGTGCCTGATAGTTTGATCAAATCGCCCGGACTCCAGCTACGGCCGACAATCCATCTTTTCAGTGCATCACGAGCCCAGAGCTTCATACCGGTGTACGCCGCCAGCAGCCGATCCTTGATCGAAAGCAACCGGTGCTGGATGTCCACCATAATTGAAGCTTGTTCTTCGCTGTCGAGCGTGACGATATAGTCGAGCCAGAACACTTCCATTGCATCGGCATACTTTCGGAGCCGCGCCCAAAGCCCTCCAGAGGAGTAATCGTTGATGCCAGCCGCGGGCGTTGGGTCGAATTCGATCCACGAATCGCTGCGTGGGAAATAAACTTCGACCCACGAGTGCGCGTCGCTCTCTCGGACGGTGTACATGTTGTTCAGCTCGTTGTACTCGCCCATCTGAAACCCGTTTACGATTCGCGCGGGGATTTCCAGCGTGCGAAGCATGATCGTCATCGCTGTCGCGAAGTACTCGCAATGGCCTTCTCGGGTTTCAAATAGAAACTCCGCGAGCGGATCGTCGTCTTCGCCCTTCAGATCAAGCGTGTAGCGAAAGTTGGTTTTCAGATACGACTCGACCGCCTTTGCTTTGTCATATGGGGTCGGGGCGTTGCGCGTGATCTCGTGGGCAAGTTGCGATATTCGAGGGTCCAGTTTGCGAGGAGGCTGAGCGTAAATACTCCTGATCCTGTCGGATGACGCGGCTGGCGTCTCGCGTTGGAGATCCTGTTCACTCGGTACGCTCACATCTGATGTGACCGTATAGGCAACCCGGCCCTTTAACGCGACAGTTGTGAATAGCTCCGCTGAATCACGGTCCCAGTATAGATGAGGCAATGCTCCCTGAAGCGCCAGGGCTCTCTGAGCGGCGAACAGAGTTTGCGTATCGAGTGGCTCCAGGACGAATCTCTGCTGAATGAAAGCCGGATGATTGCTGGGATGCGCTTCCCACGAGTATCGATACAAGAACTGAGGATCCTGGCTGAGGGGCTCGCCGTTCGTACTGCCTCCCTGCTTCGTATCGAAGACCCGGCCCGGCTCTTTTCTAACCTGCCATCCTCGACCGTCATAATCATCGAACGCCTTGCCCCGCCATCGTAGATAACGACTTGGCGCATGATCGAGACGCACTCGCATCGCAACGCGCGCGCTTTTCTTGATAGAGGCTACCTGTCCAAGCGTGACGTGATCCGAGAACCCGGTGATGGGCTGACCTTCGCCCATCCCCCGTGCAACGCCTCCGCCGCCTAGTCTCGGAATAAAGAAGAAAAACGGCAGCGCGAGAGCTGCGATGATTACAATCTGAGCGAAAGACGCTCCGAGAAGATATCGCACGCGATGGCTTTTGCGTGCGGTCTCCGGTTTTCCTCGATACTTGATTCGCTGCTGCTTCAATGGAGCGACGGTTTCGTCTTCGAGTGAAGTTACTTCGCGGCCTGACCGGCGGATTTCGAACGCCGCGAGAGTCGATATGAAAAAGAACAGGAACAACGCAAGTGAGGCAATGAACGTCGCGTCGAACGTCAGCCCGGCTGCGAGCAGCATTTGAAAAAATGCGATTAGGTAAAGGAACACCCAATCGCGGTCCCGCTTGGTTTGAAACAGCTTGGCCGCCGAAACAAACAGAGTCATGTGAACCAGAGCGAGGACTCGATTGCTGATTAGCGCGGCATCCACGAAGATGAACGGCACATACGCTACGCTCAAGGCCCGCCACATCCATTCTCGCAACCGCCAACGTTCAGCGCCGCGCGCGTCTCTGTAATAGCAAACGGCAACCGCGATCGCGTAAAGCGCGATCGACACGCCATCCAGCTCGCCCGTGAGTGCGATCGCCAGAAAAGCCGTCACGACCAGCGCGTATGAAGTTGTTCGAAAGTAAGAATCCATGCCGATTTTGGATTTTGGATTTCAGATTTTGGATTAGCGATCCCCGGCTCAATCCAAAATCGCAAATCTAAAATCGCAAATCCTAAAGGTCATCCATAAAAACAACGTGGGCGCTGCGCCAGATGTGCGCGGGGATCGTACCCTTCCTCGCCGAGGTGATCAGCACTTTGAACCGGCGTTCGTCCCCGAGCACCGGGATCTCATCGAGCAATCTCCACGCTATCCCTCCGTTCGATCTTTGGCTCGCAATGGCGATATCGCTGTCGACTTCCGATTTCGTATTCCCCGGCGATCGTCGAAAAAAATTGAAGCCGCGGCGGCGCCTTCGTTCGTCCGGCGGGCTCTCGCTCGCCGGCCCGCCTGGCTGAAGCGTCGCAAGCGAGGCGAGTATCTTGTAAAGATGCTCGTGACCCGATCCCGACTTCACGTCTTGCCCCTTAACCGTCGTTATCAACTCGACATCCGCTCGCTCGAGTATGAAATGATTCGCGAGCGACGCCGCCATCGACACCGCTTTTTCGAAGCGTTCACGAAACTCATCCATATCACCCGGTGATCGCCGGACGCTTGCGTCCGCCGGCCGAGTTGCCAACGACCCTCCGATGCGTTCGCTCAAACCGGCCGGAAGCGCGGTATCGAACACGATAGTCAGCCGCCACTCGTCCTCTCTCGTGTGTTCGCGCACCATCATCTGCATCGACTTCGCCGTGGCTTTCCAATCGATGTTGCGAATGTGATCCGACGGATGATACCGGCGGATGGAATACAGGTCATCGCCGCGGCCTCGCGCGTGACTTTGAATCTGCCCGGCGAGCATTGGAAGCGTGTGATAAAAGTCATCGAGCGGCTGTGGTTTCGGATAGACCAATATCTCGCCCGTCGCATCTATGCGGCGCCACTTTTTGAAAAAGCCTGCGGGAAATTTTGTCGCGACTCGGAAGCCGGTTATCGGATAGCGGCCGCGGCGCGCGAAGGTGTGTTCGATGCGCTGCCGGGCGCTCGACTGCGCCGGCACCAGCACGAAGTAGGCAAGCTTGCCGAGCCGCGCCCGGCCGGCTCTCTGTGAAGGACCGCCTGCCTCTTCAGACTCGTCGTCGTCATCCTCGGCGTCTTCACCGTCCTCCGAGAGCGCTTCGACCATCAAACTGTAGCTGGGCATGAACCGCTTGTGATTCGTGAGCGTCACGCTGATGTTCGCGGCCTCGCCTGCGAACATGTGATCCGGAAATCGCAATTGGATGGACACATCCTGCAGCGCAATTCTCGCGATCAGATTCGCGGCGATCAAAAAAGCGAGCATTGCCGACAACACCAGATATAAAAGATTATTCCCGTTGTTCCACGCAGCAAACCCTATGATTATCAGGAACACGACGAACAACAAACCTTCGAGCGTGAAACTCGTTCGAATGGCGAACCGCAGGATTTCGAGTCTGACGTTACGCGCGAGTCTCGGGATGATGTACAACGCGCCGATCAGAGCGAGCAGAAGCGAAATCGCCGCCGCGAGCGCCGCAAGCTGTGTGTTCTGCTGGTCTGCGGCGACCGAGCTTAACAGGGCGATAACGAACGCGATACCAAGAAAGAAAACGGTGATGAAGAAGTCGCGCCACGCCTGCCGGTTCATACTACCTCACAGGGGCACGTTGACGTTTTTGAGGATTTCCTCGAGCGCGGCTTCGGCTTCATCCGAACGCCGCAGTCCAGTGGAGTAGCGCGAGTTCACAACGATTCGATGGGCGAAGATGGGAACGACCAGCCGCTTGATGTCATCGGGGATCACAAAGTCGCGTCCTTCCACAAACGCCAGCGCCTGCGCCGCGTGATAAAGCGCCAGGCTTCCGCGCGGGCTCACGCCAAGATCGAGAATGTCGGCATCGCGCGTAGCGCGCACGATTCGGATCAGGTAGTCGACAAGCGATTCATCGACGTTCACCTCTCTGACTTCGTGTTGGAGGTCGAGCACCCCGTCGCTGTGCATCACCGGAATGATGTGATCGAGTGGAGAGTTCAACGTTTGCTGCCGGAGAATCGTTTTTTCGTCTTCGCTCTCGGGATAACCCATTCGCAGGCGCATCATGAACCGATCGAGTTGCGATTCGGGCAGCGGATAGGTCCCGTGATGCTCGATCGGGTTCTGCGTGGCAAGCACGATAAAGGGCCGCGGCAACTGATAGGTTTCCTGTTCGACCGTCACGTGCCCTTCGGCCATCGCTTCAAGCAGGGCGGACTGCGTCTTCGGCGTGGACCTATTGATCTCATCGGCAAGTATGACGTTGGCGAATATCGGCCCGCGCTTGAACTCGAATGTGCCCGCGCCCTGGTTGTAGACCGACAGGCCCAGAATGTCGGAGGGCAGCATATCCGAAGTGAATTGAATCCGCTGAAAGGTGCAATCAAAGCTTCGGGCGAGAGTTTGCGCGAGCGTAGTCTTGCCGACGCCGGGTACGTCTTCGATCAGTAGATGCCCACCTGCGAGGAGCGTGACCAGAGCGAGCTCGACGACATCAGACTTGCCTCGAATGACGGTTTCGATTGTGTCCTGGAGTTGTTCGAGCTTCCCGGCGGTGGTGATCACTAAGTAGGTCCTCGCTCAGGTTTTCGGGGCGCTGCTTCAATCTAACACAACTTGAACGCGGCCCGCGACGGAAAGTTGCAGCGGTAAGATCCACTATGCGCCGCTCGATATGGAACGCGCCGCAACAGTACGAATAGAATTTGCGGGCGTGTGCTAAGATTTCCCCGAGCTATCTTATGAGCGTATCCCGAAAACCGGAACTGCTGGATGTGAGAGAGTATCTGGAGGCGGAAAAGGACAGCCCTGTTCGCCACGAATACATCGAAGGACAGATCTACGCGATGGCGGGCGCCGGCGATCGGCACAATCGGCTTGCTGGCAACTTCTATAGCCGGCTCGACAGCTTTCTCGCTGATGGTCCCTGCGAAGTCTTCATATCGGATATGAAAGTCTGGATCAGCGAATCGGTCTTCTATTATCCCGATGTCGTCGTCGCATGCGATGGTCCAGGCGCTGATCCGTACTACCGAAAACAACCGCGGCTGATAATCGAGGTCAGCTCGCCGGGAACGGAACGGATCGACCGTTCAGAGAAACTCCGGGCTTGCAAGCAAGTAGAAAGCTTGAAAGAGTACGTGATCGTTTCTCAAGAGAGCATGCGCATCGAAGTATTCCGCCGCGGGCGAGGCGATCGCTGGAATTCGCAAGTGTTCACTAAACTTGAAGAGGAACTGCGTTTCGAATCAGTCGGTCTTACGATGACCGTTGCCGACGTATACCGGCGCGTGAAGTTCCCGCAACGCGCTCGCCGCCGCTAAGATCCATTCATAAACGAGCGTTCTTCGATCAACTTCAGCATGGCAAAAACACCTTCAATAGAAGATCGACTCGCCGAGATCGCGACTCTCAGCAAGGCGCCTGACGCTCCCGAAACTCGCACGCAACTTCGGAAACACCTCGCCTCCAAAACCAGTCTCATCGTGGCCAAGGCTGCTGAAATCGTCGCAAAGATTGATGATCACGATTTCTCTTCTGATCTCATAGCCGCGTTTCAGCGCTTCATGAAAGATCCGGCGAAAACGGACAAAGGCTGCGCCGCGAAGATCGCCATCGTCAAAGCGCTGCTCGCCGCCGAATGCGACGATGAAGAGCTTTATCGCACGGGCGTCCGGCACGTTCAGCACGAGCCTACGTGGGGCGGGCGCTCCGACACGGCGGCGCCTTTGCGCGCGTTGTGTGGGCTGGGTCTTGTGCAGGTGGGTTCGCCCGACGCGATGAACGAGCTTGCGGCGCTGCTCGCGGACAAAGAAGCCGACGGGCGCATTGGCTCGGCGCGAGCGCTCTCGCATTGCGGGCCAACGGCCGCGCCGCTTCTGAGGTTCAAAGTGCTGACTGGTGACGAAGAACCAGCCGTGCTCACTGAATGCTTGACCGGGTTGATGACTTCGATGCCAAGCGCTTCGTTTGAGTTTGTGTCGGCGTTTGTCGATCCGCGTCATTCGGAGCTTTATGAGCACGCGGCGCTGGCGCTTGCGGAGTCGCGACTGCCCGGAGTCTTCGAATTATTGAAGGAGAAGTGGACGTCGACGTTTGACCGCGAGTTCAAGCAGACCTTGTTGCTTCCCATGGCGCTGACCAGAGAAGACGCCGCGCGTGACTTTCTGATATCGGTTTTGGAATCAGGCGAGATTAAGCTGGCAACCGCGGCCATCGCGGCGCTGAGTATTTATCGCGACGATGACAAACTTCGCAAGCGAGCAGAAGAAGCGATAAGCGGACCGAAAAAAGATGAATTGATGGCGGCGCTGCGCCGCGCGTTCAACTGAGATTAGACCTATCGTGGCCTTTGGGTGGTTCGACTGGCGCCGCCACGAAGTTGCGCGCCGGTTCTTCCAGCACGCGTGTGCTTGTTGGCGGGTTTGCGTCCCCTTCCCTTGTGCACCGCTGGCGAGGAGGCGCGGTATGATGGAACACCGTTGAGAAATCCCTCGGCGCTGAGGTCTTCATCGATGTCTGGCCAATGTACGCCCTGGCCGTTTCCGATTAGTCGCCAGTTCGCTCGTTGTGCTGGGGTTGCTTCGAACAGTCGCCAGGACCAGGCGAGCGGTACACTCACCGTCCGGCCGTCCGCGAGTTGCACGATGATTTCGTCGCCGGTGATTCGCACGTTTTGAATCAACGGTTCACTCCTAGCCGCAGTGTTCACGCCAAGCCTCCATAACCGCGCTCCTATGCCTCTCAATGATGCGCCGAATGACACTTGGCTGTGGAACTACTGCTTCAAGCGCGCGGGTCGGCTTTGCGGTACAGGATGAACACTACGATGAGCGCGGTGACCCCAAATACTGTAGCGGTTGAGACAAGGATATCGGTCGAGACGTTCCTCTCGCGAAGAAAAGTGATGCCCGCGTAGAGCAAGGCGATGACTCCGATCAAGCTGCCGATGAGCGTGTACAACCTGCGATCTAAGAGCAATTCGACCCGATCCAGAATGTGGTCCTGCGTCTTATCGAGTTTACCTGCGAGAGTTGTTGTCTCTTTCTCGATCTTGTCTTTGAGCTCGGTAGTACGATCTTGAAACTGGGTCTTTAATAGAAGCACGTCTCTCGATACAACCTCAAACTTTCCGTCGAGATTGACCAGTTCGGTCCCGATATGATCAAAAGGATGACCGGCCTCCCGGAGCTGTTTTTTCGGATCGAGTTTTTCGAAGCTGGAGGAAACAATTTTCTCGCTGGGAATGTCCGCTTTGATTCGACGTGCTGATCTCACAATACCATCGGAATCCTGGTACATATCCGTTGGACGAGCGCCGTAAGGTACCTCCGGCACCTCGTCGCCGTTAAGCAACATGATAGTCAGCTTGAAAATCGGCTCACCATACTCGAGCAACAGAGGCTTGGCTGAGCTGTTCCGAATCCCCCAGTTCAACACACCGTGAAAACCCGCGTCCACTTTTGTCGTCACCTGAATCACTCCTTCGCGCATGATTGTAGTCGTCGGAGTAATCCAGGCCATTAACATTGCGTCCGGGAACAGTTGTGCGGTCGTTTCCGGCCGGAAGTCAATCCTTTCCAGACTATTGATAACTGCCATCTCGCCGGAACCAATCCTTAGCACTTGGCCGGGCGCTAACCTTTTCTCTTCTCCCGTTGAATGAAACAACACTTGGTTACCAAGGCGAAGTTCAAGGCCGTTCGGGTTGATGCGCTTGTCGTCACCGTTAACAATAACGGTTCCGAAAAGCCTTCGAACGTCCCGATCTGCAAGGATCTTTGCCATAAGTATGACCCGGGTTAGGTTCCCTCAATATCGGTGGTAAAATTGCGTAGCGTCGGCCGCCGCTGCAAATGCGAGAATAACATGAACTCCCTTCATATCAACAGGTCATTGTAAACAGCGCGACCGGTGTGCGGAAATCGCACGTGCCTTCGGATGCCGTAGAACAACAACGCCGCTACCATAAGATAAATTACCGAGTTCGCGCTGATGCAGGCGCTCATGCCGAATCGCTCGCTTGCCGCGGCGATCGCTACCGGCGCCACGCCGCCGCCGATCCACCCAATAGAATTCATGAATCCGACAGCGGAAGCTCGCCGCTCGGGTCTGACCACATCGTGAAGCGAAGCCCAGATGTTCGCGTCATAAAGTCCCTTGAAGTATCCAAACCCTGCCAATGCGAGAATCATCAGCGGCACCGAGAGAGTCCAGCCGGCCAGGAAGATGAATGGCACTCCAAGCGAAAGACCGAGCACCTGGGTCAGCATCCTTCCGGCGCGATTCTTCCGCGCAAGCCGGTCCGCGATTATGCCGCCGCTTATCACGCCGAGCACTGACGCGATCTGCAGGTACACGGTTGCGTTCACTCCGGACATAGCCAGGCTGAGATTGAACTTGCGATAGAGAAACGACGGCATCCACGTCAGGAAGATCATTGCCACGAAGTTCGCTCCGACAAAAACAACAGTGAGGATTCGTACCATCGGGTTTGCGAATAACTCAGCGATTGTTTTCAGAGCGCCCGATCGCAGGCTCGATCCCGCCGCGGACATCGGTGCGGGAGTAGTTGCGGTGTTGCGGCGCGGCTCACGCAGTAATAGAAGCAGCATCAGGCCGAGCAGAATTCCGAGCGAGCCGAAAAGGTAAAAGCTCGAACGCCATCCATATTGCTGGCCCAGTACACCGGCGACGCTTCCGCCGGCGAGAGTCCCCGCGTACACGCTCGATTGATGAATAGACATCGCGCGTGACCGTGTCTGGGCACTGTGATACTCGCTTATGAGAGACATTGAGGCCGGAAAGTAAAACGCCTCGCCGAAGCCTTCCAGGGCTCGGAACAGGACGAGATGTGAGTACCTCGTCGAAAGCGCCGTAGCAATCGTGATTAGTGACCAGAAAACAAGTCCAGCGATAATCAACGCCTTGCGATTGACCCGATCGCCCACCAACCCCGCAAGCGGCCCGATCGCCGCGTATACCCACATGAACGACGCGCCTACGATGCCCAACTGCACGTCGCTCAGATTCATTTCCGATTTGAGCAACTCGAAGACAGAAAAGATCGCTTGCCGATCCGCGTAGTTGAAGAAGCACACGAACCATAGCATCACCACGACCAGCCATTTGTAGGTTCCAGAGGTTTCTAGTTTCTGGTTTCTAGTTTCTGGTTCCGCTGTGCGAACTTTCTCGGTCATTGAATCGTCCTCGGGTCCTGAACCAGAAACTAGAAACCAGAAACCAGAAACCGCCAGCAGACACCAGAAACTTCTTTCATTCCGGCCAGCGCCCATCGCGAATGTCACGCAACGCCAGCTTTCGCGGATCGATTACGACGTGTTTGATTCGCTCTCGCTTCCATGTGTACGTCACGTGAACGAGGCCGTCGGCGGTCTGAATAACCGCCGGATAGGAATACTCGCCGGGCTGATCCTCCAATACCAGCGCGGCACTCCAAGTCTTGCCGTCCAATGAAACCGCGACATTGAGCGGACTGCGAGCGGTCTCGGTATGGTTGTAGACAAGCAACGCGCGGCCATCCTTGAGCGCTACTGCATCGATCCCGGCGCTGGGATTCGGCAGCGCTGTAGCTTTCATAGCGCTCCAGGTTTTGCCGTTATCCTCAGACCAGCTTTCCGTGATTCGGCGCTGACGGCTTCGACACAGAATCTGGATCGCGCCGGAACGATGAACAAGGATTGTTGGTTGAATGGCTCCGAACTGTGCGCGGTCGTTGAGCGGTTCGGTCTTCTGCCACTTTGTGCCGAGGTCACTTGTGCGTTCGATGTGAACTCGCCAGCCCGCGTGCTCGGTGCTTGACCCGCATAGCAGAGAGCCATCTTTCAACTGAACCGGTTTGTTCTTGATCGGACCGAGGATTCCATCCGGAAGCCGCGCGGGTTTCGACCACGTCGTGCCGCCATCGGTCGATGTCATTAGCATGCCCCACCACTCACTTGGGCTGGGGCCGGCCTTATAGAAAAGCATCAGCGGCCCGCGCGATGGTTGAAACAGCACCGGGTTCCAACAAGGATAACGCTCACCCGCGGGCTGTACACCGTTCGCGACTTCCGTTGGTTTTGACCAGCCGTTCTTCTCGCGCTTCGCCACCCAGATTCCGACATCGGGATTTCGTTCACGAGTGCCTCCAAACCATGCTGCTACAAGTCCGCCCTTCGTTTCGGCGATAGTTGACGCGTGACACGAAGCGAAAGGCGCTTGCTCGAAGATGAACTCTTCCGCGATCACAGCGTCGCGGCTTTGTTGAAGCGAGTGCCGAGCTCGCGAGATTCCCGGCGACGTGAACACAATCACAAGCATGGCGAAGCTTACTATTCTCACAATCAGGTCACGATAAGGGCAGTTGGGTTTCATTCACAGACCTCGCTGTTTTGAAGGAGCGAATACTATCAGAAAGCAGATGCTCGCGAGAGCATTCTCTCTCGAGAACGGATATCACCGGCGTTTTGGTCCCGCAGGAAACCGAATGCATTGACATCCTGAAGAGAGCGCAGTACATTGCAATCACTCTGGTAGCTGGTGAGTGTTCGAGATTCTGGGACACGCTTTCAGATCGCTCACCGTGCGCCCTCCAACTTCCTTAACAAACAAGAAGGAGCAGGCTATGCCAGCAACAGTTGCGGTCGACGAAAGCAGGGCGTTGGCCCGGCGATTTATTCACGAACTCTGGAACAACGGCAATCTCAATGTTGCCGATGCTCTATTTGATCAGGATGTAGTCAATCACGATCCCGCGACTCCCGAGCTTGGAATGGGACCCGAGGCGTTCAAGAAGCTCGTCAAGTTATATCGCGCCGCTTTCCCGGACTTGATCTTTCAGGCCGAAGAAATAATGGCTGAGAGAGACCTCGTAGCCATTCGCTGGTCTTCGATTGGCACGCATCGCGGGGAATTCGCCGGAGTCGCGCCGTCCGGCAAACGCGCGGCAACGACTGGAATCACGCTGCTTCGAATCTATCGAGGCGTGATCACCGAAGTGTTTACGAATTGGGACGCGCTCGGCTTGATGAAGCAGATCGGCGCGGTGCATTGACTGTTGAATGCTGAGCAGCGTTCAGAACACAGGCAGGGGACGTGATCACTCCGCTGCCTTTTGTTTTTCAGCTTCGAGCATCGGTTTCAGCGCCTGAAAAACATTTTCGGCGACTATCTTTGTGCCTTCCTCATTCGGATGAATCCCGTCGCGTTGATTGAGCGATTCAAGTCCCGCGACACCCGCGAGGAGGAAAGGAAGGAAGTCGACGTGGTGCGACGCGGCGAGTGACTCGAACGCTTCGTGAACCGGTTTGCGATATTCAATACCGGAACTGGTCGGGGCTTCCATTCCCGCAAGCAGCACCTTCGCCCCGCTCGCCTGTATGCGTTCGATGATCAGCGCAAGATTCTGTTTCATCGCGACAACAGACTGACCTCGCAATATGTCGTTGGCGCCAAGCTCCAGAATGACGATCTTCACGCCCGGTTCAAGCGCCCAATCGATCCTGCGGACACCGCCGGCCGTCGTGTCGCCCGACACGCCTGCGTTGACAACTTCGTAAGCGTAGCCTGCGGCCTTGAGTTTCTCCTGGAGCAACGACGGGTAGCTCGCGCTCTGGGCCAGTCCGTAGCCGGCCGTCAGGCTGTCGCCGAACGCGACTATCTTCGGTAAACTCTGAGCAGTCTTCGCGGGAGTGGCAGGCGGCGCGGAAGACTCGCCCTTCGGGGCTTCGCCCTTGCAGGCAGTCAGCGCAAAGATCGCGATAAGAAAGAGAGCGTGTGCAAAGCGTTTCATGATTGAATTATACAAGGTCTCAAAAGTGGTTCCCTCGGGCGCCGAGATGCTCACGATTCTTCACTCGCTCGATTTGATGATTCCGGATGGACAATTCATCTCGGTCATCGGGCCTTCGGGCAGCGGCAAGTCGACATTGCTCGGGCTCATCGCCGGACTCGATGCGCCGACTTCGGGCGAGATTCGAATCGACGGACAAGCCATCACCAGCATGAATGAGGATGCGCTTGCGGAGCTTCGCGGCAAGAAAATAGGTTTTGTATTCCAATCGTTTCATCTTATCCCTTCGCTGACGGCGATGGAAAATATTCTGGCGCCGCTGGAAATCGCGGGGCGCCGCGATGCGAAAGAACGAGTCGCGCGGCTGCTCGAAGACGTCGACCTCGTGGCGCGTGCTCATCATTATCCCTCGCAACTTTCGGGCGGCGAGCAACAGCGCGTAGCGATCGCCCGCGCTTTTGCGAACAATCCGTCGATACTCCTTGCCGATGAGCCGACCGGCAATCTCGATTCTCAAAACGGCCGGCACGTGTTCGACCTGATGGTCCAGATGAATCGAAAGCACAACGCAACGCTCATGCTGGTGACGCACGATCACGAGCTTGCGGCGTCGGCTGATCGGCGAATCTCGCTGAGAGACGGCCGCGTCGTAAGCGACAGCGATTCCGGAGAACCGGGTGCGGAGATTGAAGCAACCGTGGAGGCGAGCCGCTCGTGAAGTTCATCATTCAAATGGCGCGGCGCGAGATTCGATCCTCGTGGCGCAGGCTTGTATTTTTCTTTGCGTGCATTGCGATCGGCGTTGGCGGGATCGTGGCAGGGCGCTCGATGCTTCAAAACGCGCACGTGGCCATCGCCGCGGAAGCGCGCACCTTGCTGACCGCCGATGTCCAGGTCGACAGCGGCCGCCCGTGGGAACCGGAAGTCCTCGAAGCGATCGATCGTGTTTCAAAGCCCGTAGTCGGCGGCCGAACCGAAACAATCGAGTCGCCGACGATGCTCCGTCCGGCCGATTCGACTCACGAAGGCGCGATGATGGTCGAGCTCAAGGGAGTTGATTCCGGCTTTCCTCTCATCGGTGATTTCAAGCTCGTGGGCGGAGAGCCCTACAACTATTCACTCATACAAAACAACGGCGCAATCGTTTCGGTTGCACTGCTCGACAGGCTTCAGCTCAAAGTTGGAGACAACGTCAACATCGGAACCACGACGTTTCAAATCCGTGCCGCCATCGATCAGGAACCCGGACGAGGAAGCGGATTTCGAATCGGCCCTCGCGTGTTCATCGAGCGCTCAGCCGTCGAAGCAGCGGGACTAACAGGCTTCGGCAGCCGCGCCCGGCGCAAGATTCTCTTTACGGTGTCCGAAGAGAACATGAGCGCGCTGGTCCGGCAACTCCGCGATCAGTTGAAGAATAATCAGATCAACGTTCGTTCATACAGGGAATCTCAGGAGAATATGAACGAGAGTTTCTCCCGCGCTGAAGATTATTCCTCGTTGACCGGCCTCGTGATCCTGGTGCTCGGGGGTATAGGCATTTCGAACGTAACTCGGGTGTTTATCGAGCAGAAGAAAAAACCCATCGCGGTGCTGAAATGCATAGGCGCGAGCGGTCGAAAGATCACGGTAGCATATCTCGCTCAGGTGATTGCGATGGGTATCGCAGGGAGTTTGTTCGGTATTCTTTTTGGGAAGGGAGTGCTGCTTCTGATCCAATTGACCTTCGCTGACAAGCTCCCACAGTACATGACCTACGGACTTCGCGCCGGCGCTGCGGTGCAAGGGCTCGCCGCCGGAATCATGATTTCGATTCTGTTCTCTGCGCTGCCGCTTTTGCACATACGTCATATCAAACCAAACGTGCTTCTGCGCGAGACGTCCGGCTCGACGCGTGGCGCGAGGGACTATTTGCGATGGGGAGTCGCGATCCTGGTGATCCTCGGCTTGTTGTTTTTGGTATCGTGGCAGGGCGGCGGCGTTCGCGTCGGGTTGTTTTTCCTGGGGGGGCTGGTGGTCGCGGCCGGCGCGTTGTACCTTGCGGCGACATTGCTGATCTTTCTCGTGCGCCGCATGCGTCCGCTGACTTCGTTCTCACTGAAGCAGGCGATAAACAGTCTTCACCGGCCCGGCAATCAAACGCGTGTGATTGTGATGATCGTTGGTCTGGGCGTATTCGTCGTGATCACGGTTCAGTCACTGCAAGCGAACTTCCTGCACGAGCTGGATCGGGGCCGGACCGGCGACATCCCGGATATGTTCCTGATCGACATTCAAACCGATCAGCGGCAAGGCGTGTCCGATATGATCTCTCAAGCCATGGGCAAGCCTCCGCTCTTGGTACCGACCGTTCGCACACGAATCGTTGCCGTCAACGGCAAGGACATCGACCTAAACGAACCCGAGCAAAAACGTGATCGCGGCCGTTTGGCTCGCGACTATGTGGTCACCTATCGTCCAAACCTCGAGTCGAATGAATCGATAATCGCGGGGAAATTCTGGGACGAATCGCCGGCGTCAGAACCAGAGGTCTCGCTGGAAGAGAGCATGCGAGGACTGTCGGGGCTGGATGTCGGCGGGCAAGTCACATTCGATGTAAGCGGGCGCAAGATCACCGCGCGAGTTTCGAACATTCGTCACGTTGACTGGCGAAACTCGCGGACGGGGTTCCTGGTTTTATTCAGGCCGGGTGCGCTCGAGAACGCGCCTCAGATGCTGGTGGGCGCGCTCAACGGCCCCGCGGGTGAAGTCGAACGCTCGCGTTTCCAGCGTGCTTTAGTCGATAAGTATCCGAACGTTTCGGTGATTGACGTCGCGGACGTCGTTCGCGCGGTTGAGCGAATCATCAACAACATCACGCTTGCGGTGTCCTTCGTCGCAAGCTTCGTTGTGCTCACGGGCGCGCTGGTTTTGATTGGCTCGCTTGCTATGACGAAGTTCCAGCGCATCTATGAGGTCGCGATTCTCAAGACGCTGGGCGCAAAGCGAAAGGTGCTTTTGAAGATCCTGATCGCGGAGTATGGCTTGATCGGTTTCGTCGCGGGTCTTATCGGATCGCTTGCCGCGGTTGGCTTATCGTATTCGATCTCGCGATGGGTGTTTGAGATTCCCTGGAGCTTCACGCCCACGGTGAACTTTGGAGGAGTCGGCGCGACCATGTTATTGGTCACCGTCGTCGGAACGTTGGCGACCTATGACGTGTTAGCTCGAAAACCACTGATCACCTTAAGGGCGCAATAAGAAAGGCCCCGCCTCTTTCGAGACGGAGCCTTCAACTGTTCAGCAACTGCGTTTGAGGGCTTAGAAGCCGCCCATTCCGCCGCCACCTGGCATCTGCGGAGCTTCCCTGTGCTCTTCTGGAATCTCCGAGACAATCGCTTCGGTCGTCAGCAATAAGCCGGCGATCGAAGACGCGTTCTGCAGAGCCGAGCGTGTCACTTTCGTCGGATCGACCACGCCCATCTTCATCAAGTCGCCGTACTCTTCAGTCTCGGCGTTGAATCCGAAATTAGCGCTCTTGTCCGACTTAACCTTGTCGACCACAACGGCGCCTTCCCAACCTGCGTTCGCTACGATCTGACGAAGCGGTTCTTCAAGCGCGCGCCGGACGATGCCAACGCCGATCATCTCGTCGTCGTTGTCGAGGTTCAAACCATCGAGCGCCTTCTGCGCGCGGATGAAAGCAACTCCGCCGCCGGGAACGATGCCTTCTTCGACAGCAGCCTTGGTCGCATGCATTGCATCTTCGACGCGAGCCTTCTTCTCCTTCAACTCGGTCTCAGTGGCCGCGCCGACTTTGATGACTGCAACGCCGCCGACCAGCTTGGCAAGCCGCTCTTGAAGTTTCTCGCGATCGTAATCCGAAGTAGTGTCTTCGATCTGCGCGCGAATCTGCTTGACGCGTCCCTCGATCTCCGAGGATTTGCCCGCGCCTTCGACGATCGTCGTATTGTCTTTGTCGACTACGACTTTCTTCGCGCGGCCCAGATCCTGAATCTGAATGCTCTCGAGCTTGATGCCGAGATCTTCAGTGATCGCCTTGCCGCCGGTCAGAATCGCGATGTCCTGGAGCATTGCCTTGCGGCGATCTCCGAAACCCGGAGCCTTCACGCCACAAACCTGCAAGGTACCTCGCAGCCGGTTCACGACCAGTGTCGCAAGCGCTTCGCCTTCGACGTCCTCGGCGATGATCAGTAGCGGTTTCCCCTGACGTGCAACTTGCTCGAGCAGCGGAAGCAGGTCCTTCATCGACGAGATCTTTTTCTCGTGGATCAGGATCAGCGCGTCTTCAAGCACGGCTTCCATGCGCTCGGGATCGGTCACAAAATAGGGCGAAAGATATCCGCGATCGAATCTCATACCTTCGACGACATCCAGCGTCGTTTCAAGGGTGCGCGACTCTTCGACAGTGATAACACCATCTTTGCCGACCTTGTCCATCGCTTCGGCAATGAGTTGGCCGATCGTAGCATCTCCGTTTGCCGAGATGGTTCCGACCTGAGCAATTGCTTCGCCTTTGATTGGCTTCGAAAGTTTGTGGATTTCCTGGACGACGCGTTCGACGGCCTTGTCGATGCCGCGCTTGAGCGCCATCGGGCTTGCGCCGGCCGCTACGGTCTTTACGCCTTCGCGAAAGATTGCCTGAGCCAGGACCGTTGCGGTAGTGGTTCCATCGCCCGCAACATCGGAAGTCTTCGATGCGACTTCGCGCACCATCTGCGCGCCTGTGTTCTCGAGTTTGTCTTCCAGCTCGATTTCCTTGGCGACCGTGACTCCATCCTTGGTGATTGTGGGTGAGCCGAACTTCTTCTCGATGACGACGTTTCGTCCCTTCGGACCCAGAGTTACCTTGACCGCATCTGCGAGGCGATTCACTCCGGACAAAAGAGCTCGGCGCGACTCTTCGCCGTATGCAATATGTTTAGCCATTTCTTACTCTCCTATTGGTAAAGAATTCTATCGGCCTTTGCCTTTTGCCTTCGAGTGCTCGGAGGCCCTCTCGATCACGCCGAGGATGTCATCCTCGCGCATGATGAGATATTCCTGATCATCGAGCTTGACTTCGGTGCCCGAGTACTTGCCGAACAGCACGCGGTCACCCTCTTTGACGTCAAGCGCAACGCGCTCCCCGCTGTCGAGTTTCTTCCCTGCGCCGGCAGCGATTACTTCACCTTCCTGGGGTTTCTCTTTCGCGCTATCCGGGATAATGATGCCGCCTCGGATTTGCTCCCCTTCGTCAATCCGCTTGATGATCACACGATCTTGAAGTGGGCGTATACTTG
>Ga0207653_10000251_pt1 | contig 34595 bp, 40 predicted proteins | sample KBSK5251metaG_FD_184341 | JGI IMG/M metagenome (GOLD analysis project Ga0207653, IMG submission 184341) | Corn, switchgrass and miscanthus rhizosphere microbial communities from Kellogg Biological Station, Michigan, USA - KBS K5-25-1 metaG... | ecosystem: Host-associated > Plants > Roots >...
CGAAGGCGGGAATCAATCCGCGTTGGGAGTCAGATGGCCTTCAGCAGAATCAGGTGGGTGTTGTGAGCACGGAGCTCCGATCATCTGATTACCGATCAGATGTCTTTGCGCTCGGGCCGAGTCCGAGAATCGCTGAGTTTCCTCGGATCTGTTGGGGAGAGAGGATTCGAACCTCTGATTGGCTGATCCAGAATCAGGTTAGCGATTTTCTGACACGACTTGCGGGCTATCGCCGAAATTAAGAGAAACGCGGGAGCGGGGCCAACTCACGCACCGAGAATCAGATGAGCTTTTCGCCGAAGTTAAGAACCAAGGACGCGGGCTTCAGTCCACACGCGAAGTAGCACAGGTCGCCGAGATCTCTATCTCGGTCCCTCGGCTCCCCGCGCAGTCGAGCCATTGGGACACCGAAGACATCTGTGGCGCCCCGCCAACTCGGAAACTGGTGCCCGCGCTGGTCGCGTCTGCGACATGCAATTCACGGAAGTTAGACCCGTACTTCCCGCAGGTCTAGCGGCCCATCTTCGTGAGCCATCCTTGATGATCGTGACGTGGCGCCCCGCTTGCCTTTCCGTCGATGAACGGCCCGTGGGCGCAGACTGCGGTCACAGGCATTCCATTATTTGCCAGGCCTAAACTCGCCGCCACAGTGCGCATCTGGGTGCAGGGTCTCGTTCCCCGTCACGCTCCAACCGAGGAGTACTACGCGTCGATGGAGCGCCACGCCTCCGTCATCGCCGACGCGGGAACGGTGGTCGACTTCAAGGCCTTACCCGCGGACCTTTATCCGCAGGGCTCATCCCCGGCCGTGCTCACCCGCTACATCGCGGGAGAACTGGTGCAGGCCGCGAGCATGGCCGCCTGCGCGCTGCAGGCGGAGGCGAGCGGCTATGACGCTTTCGCCATCGCGACGCTGCAGGAGCCGGGGCTCCAAGCGGTACGCACGCTCACGAACATCCCCATCCTCGGCTATGGCCTCGCCGCTAGTCTTTTCGGGCGTTGCCTCGGCTCGCGCGTAGGCATTCTGGCCTTCAACGCACCGCTGCTGCCGCTCATGAAGGAGCGGCTGGACGCGCATGTGCCAGGTTCGGTCGGTCCGGTACGTGACCTGGGGGTGGGGTACGAAGAGGTTCTCGCTGCGTTCGGCGGCGCCTCGCTGAAAGACCGATTTGAGGATGGCTGCCGAGAGCTCATCGACGATGGCGCCGATGTCATCGTCGCCGGGCAGATGATCCTCGCGGAGCTAGCCTGGGATATGAAGACAATGCGGGTCGAAAACGTTCCGATCCTCGATGCGCTCGGCGCGATCTTGTTGCTCGCTGAGGATTTGCACCGTCTTCGCGAAGTGTCGGGCGTCTCGCCGAACCGGCGTGGCATCTACTGGTCGAGGCCTTCGCCCGAAGCCCTCGCGATGATCACGTCGATGACGAGGCGGGCCCTCCGATAAGCACGCGGTTCATGACCAAGAAGGACGCCGTCGTGGAGGCGCTGCGCGAGCAAGTCATAAGCGGCGTGCTCGCGCCTGGCACGCGCCTTCAGCAGCAGGAGATCGCCGCGCAGCTGAACGTCAGTCCGACACCCGTGCGCGAGGCCTTCCTCGCGCTCGCATCGGAGGGATTGCTCGAGATCCGCGCGCACTACGGCGCCGTCGTTGCGACCCCCAAGTACGAGGATCTTCGCGACACTTATCGGATCCGCGGCCTTCTCGAAGGGGAAGCACTGCGCCTTGCTGTGAAACACGTCGACTCAAAACTCATCTCGGAACTCCAGGAACATGTCGACGAAGGGGCGCTCGCCTTGCGCACGCTCGACTCGTCGAGCTACCGGCGCGCGAGCGCGAAGTTCCACGAAGCGCTCGTGGCAGCCTCGCATTCGAACGTTTTCGTCAGCCTTGGGCGCCAGCTCATAGCGCGGACCACATTTCCGCTCGAGCGGCGACTCATGGTCGAGCGTCAGAAGGACCACCGTGCGCTCGTGGATGCGCTGCGCGAGCGCAAGTGGGAGCGCGCCATTGCGATCCTGAAGCGGCACACGGAGCGCACGCCGCTGGTGGTCGAAGAAATCATCCGCCGGAGTGCTGCCGCCGCGGACATGGCGAACGGCAAGCGGACGACCGCCGCGCGGCGAGCGAAGCGGACGAAGCGGGCGGCCCGCGCGAAGCGCCCCCGCGGCTGATCGGGCGCACTACATCATCCTGTGCGGAGACCTCGTCCCGGGAGATAGCGCCCCGAACCCGCGTCCGCGATTGGCTTACCACTTTGAGCGACGAGCGCCCCGCGTACGTAGGTCGATGCGATTCGGCCCCGGATGCGGCGGCCGGCGTAAGGAGTCCATCCGGCCTTCGAGATGACGTCCTCATCTCGGAGCACGCGTTGCGCAGCAAGATCGATGAGCACGAGATCGGCGTCCGCGCCCGCCACCAGGCGACCCTTACGTCCCTGTAATCCGTAGAGGCGCGCGGGGGCGTCGCTCGTCAGCTCGACGACGCGCTCCAGCGTGAGGAGGCCATCGATCGCCGCGCTGATGAGGAGATTCAGTGTCGTTTCGACACCCGGCAGCCCGAAGTGAACGTCCCAGATCGAGCCGTCCGTCTTCTGCTTGCGGGTCGATGGGGCGTGATCGGTCGAGATGTGGGTCACGCCGGAGCTGGAGACGCGGCGCCACATCTCGTCGCTGTCAAGTTGCGATCGAACGCGCGCCGGCGGTGTGAACTTGCGGAATCCCGCATGCTCGATCACCTCGTCCTCGCGCAGGTAGAGGTACTGGGGACAGGTCTCGACCCACAGCTTCGCGCCGCGCGCGCGTTCAGCCTGCAGCACGTCGACCGCGGCAGGGTGGCTTACGTGAGCCGCAATCGCGGCGACCTGCGTGATCCGCGCAAGGAGGGCGACGGTGTTGAGCGCGGTGAGCTCCGCCTCACGGTTGCGCCACTCGCTGAGAATGCCAGGATCCCGCCGGCCGGCGGCCTTCAGCGCACGCTCGGCGTCCGCGGTGATCGATTCGTCCTCGCAGTGAACTAGGCAGAGGGCATCGATGGCGGCGAGCTCGCGGAACACGCGGAGGAGCCCAGCGGCATCGAATGCCGGGATGCCGTGTGTCGTGCATGTAAAGACCTTGAAAAAGGTCACTCCGGCGTGCCAGAGGTCGGCGTGCTGCCCGATGTCGTCGGGCCAGGCATGCGCGGCGAGCCCGAAGTCGACGAGGGATCGCTCGCTCGCATGAGCGATCTTCTCGCGAAGAAAGGCAACAGTCCGGACCGGGTCGCTGTGGGTGTGCTCGATGACCGTCGTGACGCCGCCCACGGCGGCGGCTGAGCTTCCCGAAGTGAAGTCCTCGCGTGTCGTGTCACCGGGGTCTTGGAAGTGCACATGTCCATCGATCGCGCCCGGCAGGACCTGTAGGCCCGTGGCATCGACCGTCTCCTTCGCGGGTAACCGCTCGTCGACGATCGCTCTTATGAGGCCGTCGCGGACGTAGACGTTCGTCTGTCGGCGCCCGCGCGCCGTAATCACGGTCCCGCCCATCACAGCGAGGTCCGCCGGGGCGCTGGGCACTACGAGGCGGGCACCCCACTGGACTGGTGTGCGACCACCTTCCATTGACCGTTGTCGCGGATGTACACCCGCGTAAACCGGCGAATCGCGTTGTTCTTAAACTTAGTGATGCGGATCGTCAGCTGGCCCGTGACGACCGCCGCGTCCTTGTAAACGCGGATGTTCACGTCGCTCGGCTCGAGCACAACGAACTTCAGCTCGTGTTCACCGATGCGGCGCAGGAAGTGATCCTTCATGTTCACGTCGGCGCTGGCGTGCTGGTAAATGAAGTCGTCTGAGAACATGCTGTCGAGTGCCCGGGTGTCGGAGGCAAGGAGAGCGTCGCGGAGTTCACGTTCCAAGGCCTGGATGGTCTCGTGGTCGCTTTTCGCATCAGTCATTGGATCATTGTATGGAAAATATAATCAGCGGAGCGAATAAGGAGACGCAAAGTTGTTCACACCACGAGGACTTATTGGCTGTCCGGTCACCCCGCTCCGCGAGGACGGAAGTCTCGACGTCGGTGGACTCGAGAAGCTAGTCGATTTCCTCGTGCGCAATGGGGTTGATTCGCTTGCACTGACTATGCACCTCGGCGAATCGCTCAATCTTTCGGCTGAAGAACGCAAGAAGGTGGTCGAGGTTGCGTTGAAGACCACCGCGGGGCGTGTGCCCGTGATGGTGCACGTTAGCCTGCCGGGTACGCGCCAGGTGATTGAACTCGGCTGTCACGCGCAGGATAGCGGCGCCGCAGGCGTGATCGTAATCACGCCCTACTATTGGACCCCTCCGCGCGAGGTACTCATCGAGCACTTCACCGCGATCTGTGGCGAGTTGGAGATCAGCGTCACTGGTTACAACTTTCCGCAGAAGCTCGGAGTGAGCCTGACGATCGACATCCTCGCCGAACTCATGGCCACGCAGGCGAACTTCGTCGCGCTTAAGGATGCCAGCTTCGACATGGAGTATTTCACGGAGGTCTGTCGCCTGAGTGGCGGGCTCGGGCGCGACTTCGCGGTGCTTCCTGGAATCGAATACTTGCTCCCCACCACCGTCCTGGGTGGAGCCGGCTCGTTCTCGGCGTGCAGCGCGGTAGCGCCGAACCTCGTCAAGAGTCTCTTTGCGGCATGTGCACGTGGGGAGTACGCCAAGGCGAAGGATCTCCAGTTCCGCGTGTCTCGGCTTTACAACGCCATCCGCGTCGATTACCCCGCGGGCATCAAGGCGGCCCAGGGCCTCATGGGTCGCCCGGCCGGACCTACGCGTCTACCGGTCCGCGCCATGAACGAGGAGCGTTTGGGCCGCATCAAGAGCGAGATGACCGCACTGGGCCTGTTCGAGACCGAGCCCCAGGGCTGGTAATGGCGCCCGCGCAGGTAATCGACGCGCATCACCATTGGATTCCGCCGGAACACCTCGATGCTCTGCCGTCCTTTCTTCGCGACGGGGAAGCCCTCCTCAGACGCGATGACCGCACGAGCCTCATGCGTGCTGGCCAGGCGATCAACAACTTCAACGAGACGGTCGTCGGAGACGCCGATCTCCATCTCAGCGATATGGACGCGGCGGGGGTGGACCGCGCGATCTTCAGTCTCGGCATCTGGCTCGAGTGGATGGATCTAAAACACGCCCAAGAGGTCAACGACATGCTTGCGGACCTCCAGTCGCGCTCCAAGGGACGCATCGTTGGCCTCGTCCACGTACCGCCCCTAGCCGATGGAGCGGAGCAGGAGATTGAGCGCGGTGTGCGTGAGCTCGGCCTGCGTGGCATCAATCTGACGACGCACTGGCGCGGTACCTATTTCTATGAGCCCCTCTGCCGGGGGATACTGCGGAAAGCCGCGGAACTCGAGGTCCCGATCGTGATACATGCGAGCAGCGTTGCGGGCGTGTGCCCGGCGATTGACGACGACGGGACGCAGTTCGGACGTGTGACTGATCAGGCAATGGTCGTCGTCCGTTTGCTCATGAGCGGCGCCCTCGAGGAACTGCCAAAGCTCCGCTTTGTTCTCCCGCAAATGGGTGGCGGCTTCTTCGCGATCAAGAAACGCATCGGTGTCGGCGGCGATGAGACGAACACTCTCACCGCGCGGGCTGGCGGGCTCCACCAGATCTGGTTCGACACTGCACCTGGTCTATGGGATGCCGACGAGTTCCGACTCGCCCTCGCGAACCTCGGCGCGGATCAACTTCTATTTGGCACGGACTATCCCTCACGTCGGCACTGGCTCAAGCGCGCAGCCGACACCTGGCGTGCGATGGATATCGACGAAGGAAACCGCGAAAAAGTCATGGGCCGGAATGCCGCCGCGCTCTTCGGGATATAGCGGCCGGAAATATACTGTATAGATAGTTGCGCCTTGACCCTGGTCGCGGCGGTGGGAAACTCACCGCCAGTTCGCTGTCACAGGACGCGACTCTAGAGAGGGGATGTCCAGATGCAGACGCTGCGCAAGGTCCAGAACAGATTGGCCGTTTTCATGGCGACGATCTTCATCGCGGCCGCGTGCGGCGGAGGTACCGCTACACCGTCCGCGGCTCCCACTACGAGTTCGGCGGCGAGTGCTGCCGCGAGCCAGGGACTTCCCGCGAAGTTCCCAGTCGAACTCGCGAATGTGCAGCTGTGGGGCTCCCGCGATCCTCAGTCGATGGCTGAGGTCGTCATCGCCGACAAGAAGGGCTACTTCACGGACGAAGGGCTCACGGTCGACGTGAAATTTGTGTCCTTCGGCTCGGAGATCCCGCCGGCCGTGGCCGGTGGTTCCATCGTTCTGGGAAAGCAGGCGGGCGGTGGCGTCATCCTCATGGCGCAGACGACGCAGGTCCGGGTCTTCGTTCGCACCTCAGATATCTCAGGCGGTATTGGCGTGATAGTCCGGCCGCAGGCCAACATCAAGACGATCAAGGACCTCGAGGGTAAGAAGCTCGGTATGCCGAAGACGACACCGAACACCGACGGTGTGAAGAAGCTCATGGCTGCCTATGGTGCGGACTACTCGAAGCTCACGATCGTGAACTTGCAGCCCGCCGACGCCGTGACTGCCTTCCAGAAGGGTGACATCGACGCGGCGTGGGTCCCTGAAACGGCTCTGTCCACCCTTCGCAACGGCGGGGGGGTCCTGCTGCACACCGGACAGGTCTCCTGGCTGGACGGCACGGCGAAGCCGAGGCCGTTCGGCTACTACAACCCTGATGTCCTGTTCGCCACCAAGGCGTTCGCTGACAAGAATCCCAACACGATCCTCGCGGTCATGCGGGCCATGAAGCGCGGGATCGACTACATCAAATCGAACCCCGATGACGCCGCAACGATCGTCGCACCGGCGATGAACAGCACCGTCGAGATCATGAAGACGGGGTGGACAGAGTTCGGGTTCACGTTCGACTTCGACGACTCGAACCTGGCCACGCCTATGGACGCGCTGTCGCAGCTCCTCATGGAATCCGGCGACAACAAGTTGGCGCCGAAATTCAAGGACTATTCCGACCCGAGCTTCCTGCGGAAGCTCTACCCAGACGCGGTCAAGACGTCGATCCAGTAGTCATGGCCAAGAGGGTGTGGGACGACTACATCACTGAGCAGGACCGCAAGGTCTATGAGCTCGGCGGGTTCGCGAAGCGAGGGCAGCTCAGCCCGAAGCTAGCGATACTCGTCATCGACACGGTCTACCACTCCGTCGGCGATAAGCCCGAGCCGATCCTGGAGTCCGTGAAGAAGTTTCCGGCGAGCTGTGGCGAGGCTGGCTGGCGCGCGATCGGGAACATCAAGACGCTCCTCGACTCGGCTCGGGCCTCAAGCGTTCCGGTGTTCTATGTCGTCCCGAAGGACTACGGGCAAGAGAAGGCGTACGGGCGATACCTCGACAAGATGCCTGCGGTGAGCAAGAGCCAGACGATCGCCGGACACAACTCGAAGGACATCGTGGAGGTGGTCGCTGCTCAGCCAGGCGACAAGGTGTTCCGCAAACAGAAAAGCAGCGGCTTCTTCCGCACGGGTCTGGCTGACGCGCTGAAGGACATTGACATCGATTCCGTCCTGATCACGGGTTGCACGACGAGCGGATGCATCCGCCTCACGGCCGCGGACGCATTTCAGTATGACCTCCACGCTGCAGTAGTTGAAGAATGCGTCTACGATCGCGGAGAGGCGAGCCATGCGGTGAACCTCTTTGACATTGATGCGAAGTACGCCGACGTGATCTCGCTCGACCAGGCGCTCGCGCACATCGAATCCGCCAAGTCCACCGTGAGCGAGACCGGCAACCCAGCGGGCACCGCGGTCACCAAGTAATCCAGCCCTAACGCCCGATCGCGAACTCGGGAAGGGGAGTCGCGTTTGGCAGGCCTCGAGGTAGTGGGCGTCACAAAGGTCTTCGGAGCGGAGCGCTCAGGTGTCACGGCGCTCGCGCCGATCGATCTCAAAGTCAAGCAGAACGAATTCGTCTGCATCCTCGGCCCGAGCGGATGCGGGAAGTCGACGCTTCTGAACATCGTCGCTGGCTTCGTCACTCCCTCCGCGGGGCACGTGCTGCTCGAAGGTGAGCCCGTGCTCGGCCCTGGTGCCGACCGCGGGGTTGTGTTCCAAGAGCATGCGCTGTTCCCGTGGCTAACCGTGGCCGCGAATATCGAGTTCGGTCTGCGGATGCGTGGCGTCGATCATCGCGAGCGAGCCTCGGTCGTCGAGCGCTACGTGAAACTGATGGGGCTCGCCGGGTTCGAGTCGCGCTATCCGAAGGACCTCTCCGGCGGCATGAAGCAGCGCGTCGCGATCGCTCGCGCAATGGCCAACGAGCCACAGATCTTGTTGATGGACGAGCCATTCGGTGCGCTCGATGCACAGACCCGCGCGCTAATGCAGGCTGAACTGACCCGCGTCTGGCTCGAAACGCGCAAGACCGTGTTGTTCGTGACGCACAGCATCGAAGAATCGATCTTGCTTGCGGATCGCGTCGTGGCGATGAGCGCGCGGCCCGGCACGATCAAGGAGATCGTGTCGGTACCCATGCCACGACCGCGTGATGACACCTCTCCCGAGTTCAACTCGTTGAAGCGCGCGCTCACCGACCTTTTGCGTACCGAGATCAAGAAGGCGACCGAAATGTTTGCGGTGGTCGAGGGTGTGGCGTGAGACTCCTGCGGAGCAGGCGCAGCAGGAAGATCTTCTCCGTCGTCGTCTTCCTGGCTAGCTGGGCGGCGATAGCCGAGGTCAACTTGAGGGTTCAGTTCATCAATCCACTCCTGCTCCCGACGCCATGGGAGATCGTGATTGCCGCATGGGAGTTGCGCCAGTTCACTTGGCTGGACGTGAGCACGAGCCTTTCGCGCGCGCTCGCAGGTTTCGCAATCGCGTCCGCGCTCGGCATCCTCTTCGGTCTGCTCGTGGGCTACATTCGGCTCGCGGAGGACATGTTCGAGACGCTCATCGAGCTGTTCCGTCCTATCCCCGCACTTGCGTTCCTTCCAATCTTCATCATGTGGTTCGGGATCGGTGAGGTCTCGAAGGTCCTGCTCATCGCCTACGCATGCTTCTTCCCGGTATTTCTCAACACGCAGCAGGGCGTGCGCTACGTGGACCCTGTGCTCGTGCGAGCAGCGTATTCGCTCGGCGCAAAGCCTCTGCAAATCTTCACCAACGTGATCATCCGCGGCGCCCTGCCCGAGATCATGACCGGATTGCGTGCGGCAATCGCACTCTCGCTCATCGTGCTGACCGCGGCGGAGCTTGTCGCAGCCGACGCCGGGATGGGATATCGAATCCAAGAGTCACGGCTGCAGTTCCGAGTGGACCGGATGCTCTACGGCGCGGCGATGCTCGGTATCGCGGGCTATTCGTTCAATTTGATCATGCGGGCGATCGAGGGATACCTCCTGCGCTGGAAGAGCCGCGTTGAGCAATCCAAAGCGTGAGATCGATGAAAGAGGCTCAAATGATGTTTGACACGGTCATCCGAGGGGGTCGCGTGGTCACCGCGGAGCAGGGCGAATTCTCAGCGGATATCGGGATCAGCGAAGGCAAGATCGCCGCGCTTCTCGCGCCAGGCGCGTCCGCTGATACGAAGACAACTATCGATGCGAGCGGCCGCGTCGTCATGCCGGGAGCGATCGATCCGCACCTGCACTTCTGTCTCGTGAAGAAGCCGATCGATGACTACGACACTGAGACCGCTGCCGCCGCGGTCGGGGGCGTCACGACCGTGATCCCATACCTCCTAGCGCAGGAAAGCTACGACAAGCTGTATCAGGAGACGCTTGATGGTGCTAAACAGTCCGCGCATGTCGACTACGCCTTCCACTACTACATCAACAACGACGCCCAGCTTGCCGAGATACCGCACTACATCGCCGACCACAAGGTGACGAGCTTCAAGTTCTACATGCCAGCGCGCGAGGGCGAGAAGACCATCCTCGGTGAGGTTCATGTGGACGACGGAACGATGTACGACCTCTTCTCGATGGTCGCGAAGTACAAGGACACTGTCGTGTGTGTCCACTGCGAGAACATCGAGGTCGTCTGGCGACTTCGGGACCGGATTAAGGCTTCGGGTCGCAACGACCTTGCCGCGTGGTCCGACACTCGTCCACCATTCGTCGAGGCTGCCGCAGTTCGCAGCATGCTCTTCTTCGCCCAACAGACCGGCGCGAACGTTCATGTCGTCCACCTCGGCAGCGGCGCGGGGCTCGACGAAGTGCGCACAGGGAAGCGGTCGTTTCCGGAAACGCGGATCAGCGCCGAGACGTGTCCCGCCTATCTGCTGTTCGACAAGAACGCACAGCAGGGCAATCTCTTGAAGGTCGTCCCGCCAATGCAGAACAAGGAGGACAATGAACGCCTCTGGCAGGGTCTCGCGGACGGCAGCATCGATTGCATGGGCACCGACCACTCGCCGAGCTTACGTTCGATGAAGCAGGGGACGATCTGGGATGCTCGGAACAACTTCACTGACGTTATGGTCGTGCTGCCGATCATGATCAGCGAGGGTCACTGCAAGCGAGGCCTGCCGCTGCAGCGAATTGTCGAACTCACCTCGCAGAAGCCGGCCCAACTCTTCGGACTGTACCCGCGCAAAGGGACGCTAAACGTTGGAGCTGACGCCGATCTCAACCTTATCGATTTGGATTGGGAGCGGACAGTGAAGATCGAGGAGTTTTACACCTGGGCCGACTTCTCGGTGTACGAGGGCATGAAGCTGCGCGGCTGGCCGCGCTTAACGATGGTCCGCGGCACGGTAGTCCAGCGCGACGGCAAGCTGGTAGGACCAAAGGGCCACGGGCAGTACCTCGCCCGTGTGGCAGCGGCGAAAGCTTGATGTCTCGCTGTCTTGCACACCCAGGAGCGGGCGATCCCATCGACGCCTTGTGAGAGGCGGGAAAAGGGATCAATCGCCAGATCTGGGCCAACCCAGCCTCGCGGTCGAACGTCAGTGTGACTCGCGGGAAGGCGCTCAGTCCTGTCGATACTGCGGATCGAGCGTGTCCCGTAGCCCGTCGCCAACAAATTGACTGCGAGTACACACAACGTGATGGCAGTGCCCGCCGCCAACGCAATCCACGGTGCCTGTGAGAGGTATCTCCGACCACCGTTCAAGATCAGGCCCCAGCACGGTGTCGGAGGCTGATTGCCAAGACCGAGGAAGCTCAGCGTCGACTCCGCAATGATCGCGCTTGAGAAGTTCGCTGTCGTTTGCACCGTGAGCGGCGCGATGATGTCGGCAGGATGTGTCGGAAAGCGATTCGTAGCTCCGAGGCCCCCACCGCTCGTGATCACCGGCGCGATGACAGCGAGCACAGCGATGGCCGCGAGAACAAGCACCCCCCGCGCACCAATGGCAGCGACTCGATCCACCGCGCCCGGTCGACGCGATTCATCGGTTGGCGCGCCGGCCGTAGAAGCGCGCTCGGCTGAGGACGTGCACCGGCGCACGTAGCCACGGCTCGCGAGGATCGGGGCAGCGCGCGATGCCGAAGCTACTTCGCGAGAGAGGGCCCATCCACGCACGAGGGCGGGTTTGCGTAACGCGCGGCTACCGCAGTCGCGGCCTTCCCTTCCTCGGAGCCAGCTGCGCGCAGATCCGCGCTGAAAGGTGATCCCACCATTCGCGTTGTGGTGGCCAAGATGATTCGAGCGGCACGTTTTCGACGTTCGCATGAAGCGACAATGCGCCGTCCACACCGCTGATGAGCGAGGGGGTCACGACTCCGTACGTACCCGGGGTGAGGAGCGTGACGGTTGGCGCTGCGGTCTTCTCGTGGGTGTGCGTGTAGAGAGGTAAGCCCAAGCAGAGCTCTAGCTTTCCTTGGTCCCAGTCGAGCCGCGCGAGTAGTCCTGCTAGTACTTGTTGCGCATGCGCGCGTTGAGGTGGTCGGCGAGCGCGGGAAGGTGCGCTGCGTCGACGCGCCGCCGGTGTGTGAACGCGTCGTCGCTGCTCGAGTTCGCGTTTGGGTTGAACGGGATCGGCGGCGGCGGATTCATGCGCTCAGTGACGAATCAGCCCGTTGGTCGCGAATACGTATGACTTTCATGCGGGGTAAGGGGATTTGTTCCCTCGAGGTGGGAACGTTGCGTTACGCGATGCGAGATGCCCGAGACGACGGGTTGACCACGAGCACGGCTCTGGATCAAAGGCTGGTCCGTGCGTGCGGCTAATAAGGAGAGTGGGTCCTTGGAACAAGCTGGACAACACCTGCGTGTCGCGCTTTTCAGCAGCTGGATGCCGCGACGCTGCGGTATTGCGACGTTCACCAAAGACCTTCGGGATGCATTGGTGGCGGCCGACCCCGCGATCACCACGGGCGTCCTCGCGATTGACGAACCGGGTTCACAGCGAGACTACGGCAGCGCTCTCATCGCTCGGGTCCGGCAGTACGAAGCCGCAAGCTACCGCGAGGCCGCGGCGCGAGCTCATCGGTGGCGTGCTGACCTCGTGAACGTGCAGCACGAGTTTGGCCTTTACGGCACCGATGATGGCGTGACTTACGCCGACCATCTCGCGTGTTTCCTCCAAGACCTTCGGGTGCCGGCTATGACGACCTTGCACACTGTGTTGCCCAGACCGACGATCCAGATGCGCGAAATCGTCCGGGCAATAGCCCGGGGGAGCGCGACGGTTGTCGTGATGTCGACGACGGCGCGGCGGCTGTTGCGCGACGACTACGGTATCGATGAGCCCGCGACAGTCATCCCGCACGGTGCTCCATCAATCACACGAGCGCCTGGCGCCCGAGCGGTGGCGAAGGTGCGGCTGGGACTGGGCGGTCGCACTGTCGTTTCCACTTTCGGACTCGTTGACCCGAGGAAAGGGCTCGAGTACGCGATCGACGCGATCGCGGCGGTCGTCCGTGAGCACCCTGACATCCTCTACGTAGTCGCCGGCCAGACCCACCCGGAGCTTATCCGGCGCGAAGGAGAGGCCTACAGGGCGGGGCTCGTGCGTCGCGTCGCAGAACGGGGGCTCGAGGACCACGTTCGGTTCGTGGATGAGTATCTGGCCCTCGATCGCATCGTCGACCTCCTACGCGCTTCAGATGCGTACGTCACCCCGTACCTCGACCCCAATCAGATCACAAGCGGCACGCTCGCTTACGCGATGGCGGCAGGGTGCGCCACCATCTCGACCCCCTACCTCCACGCTACCGAGGCACTCAGCGATGGGCGAGGCCTGTTCGTCGACTTTCGCTCATCGGAGCAGATCGCCGCCGCGCTGCGCGCAATCCTGGGCGCTCCTGCTGTTCAGCATGCACTCGAAGAGCGGGCGTACGCCTACGGCAGCCAGGCCGCGTGGCCACGCGTGGGCGCTCAGGTGCTGGTCCGCATGTCTGCACTGCTGGGGCGAGCCGCTGGTCCGGACTGGTCAACGGGTCGATCCGCCGAACAACGCAGCGCAGATCTTCGCCGTCGGCCGGTTGCGAGTGAGGTGATGGTGTTGGGAGGAGCGTCACGATGAACGAGTACCGGATGGCCGGACACGTCGAAGCTGCCAGCGATGGGCCCGGAACGCGCTCGCGTATCGAGGCCGCGCTGACGAGGCTCGGAGCCGAGTTTGGGGCTGGCTGGGAGCTCCATTCGCTTGTCCCGCTGATTCGTGCGGGCCGGACTGACGAGTACATGATTGTGATCAAGCGAACGCTCCCGATCGTCGCTGCGGGTGAGGCTGCGAGTGAAGCTCGCACCGCTCGCTAAGGCTCGCGTCACCGTGCGCAACGCGGGCACACGTTGCCGTGCGGCTGCTCGCCACGGTGTGCATCGCCCCCGCGTCGACGAGGTCGACCAGGTGCGCATTTCGTGACGCCACGACGCGAGAGGTGGGCGGCGACCGATGACGCTCGTTGCATCAGGACCGCACGGCCGGGTCCACGGAAACGTCCTTGACGCTGCCGATGACCTTGCGCTCGAAGATAGTGTTCGGCACCGACGGGTGGCGGGCGCGCATCGCTGACAACTACACCTTCGACGCCGTCCGCGCCTGTGCCGCCGGCGTCGCCGATTGGGTCGCCAGATCGGACGGCACCGATCGGGGAGTCGTGATCGGCTACGACCGCCGCTTCGCCTCCGAGTACTTTGCCGCCGCTACAGCGGAGGTGGTCGCGGCACGCGGGGTGCGCGTCCATCTCGCGTCGACCGACGCGCCGACGCCGGCGCTGTCCTGGGCCACGTTGCGGCGAAAGGCCAAGGTGGGGATCGTGATCACCGCGAGCCACAACCCCTGGACCTACAACGGCTTCAAGGTGAAGTCGGAGATCGGCACCTCTGCCGACCCCGAAATGATCGCGGCGATCCAGCAGCTCATCCAGAAGGTCGAAGACCGGCCCGACCAGATCCCGCGCTTGCCTCTTGCGGAGGCCCGGACAAAGGGGCTGGTCGAGGACTTCGATCCCTCGGTCGACTACCTCGCACACATTGGGGAGCTCTTCGACCTCGAGGGATTCCGTGGCGCCGGCAAGACCCTGGTCTGCGATCCGCTCTACGGGTCCGGTGGCGGCTACTTCCCGCGCCTGTTGGGCGGCGGCCGGACTCGGGTCGTCGAGATCCACGGTGAGCGCAATCCATTCTTCGGCGGCGTAAATCCAGAGCCCATCCAGCCGAACCTCGACGAATTCCTCGCCCGTATCAAGAGTGAACGGGCCGACCTCGGCCTCGCCGTCGACGGCGATGCCGATCGCGCGGGGTTGGGCGACGAGCAGGGAACCTTCGCCTCCACGCTCACCGTCTATGCGCTGCTGATGTGGTACCTGATCGAAGTTCGCGGACTACGCGCACCCGTCGTGAAGACCGTGAGCATGAGCTCGATGGTTGATCGCCTGGGCGAGCGTTTCGGCGTCCCGGTCCACGAGGTGCCCGTCGGCTTCAAGTACGTCGGCCCAAAGATGGTTGAGACCGGCGCCATGATGGGGGGCGAGGAGTCGGGAGGCTTCAGCTTCGCGATGAACATGCCCGAGCGCGACGGGATCGTCGCGGACCTGTTCCTGCTCGACTTCATACTCAAGACGAAGAAGACGCCCTCCGCACTTGTCGCCGAGCTGATGGCGTTGGCAGGCCCGTCCTTCTTTGACCGGCGTGACATCCACGTCGACGCAGCGAGCTATGACGCGGCCAAGGTCAAGCTCACCCACGCGCTCGTCGCCACCTGTCCCGGGCAGTTGGGTGGGGCGCCCGTCGCCAAAACCGTGCACCTCGAGACCGGCGACGGCGCAAAGTATTTCCTGGACGACGGCTCTTGGTTGCTTATCCGTTTCTCCGGAACCGAGCCGTTGGTGCGCGTGTACGCAGAGACGCTCACGCGGGCGGCGCTCGCGCCGCTTCTGGATGCCGGCGAGGCCATCGTGAAAGGAGCGCTCTGATGGATTCCTCAGTTCTAGCCACGGCCGATCAGATCCACGCAGCCGACCCGGGGGACATGCTCAAGCGAATCAAGGATCTGCCCACCCAGGTCCGCGAAGCGTGGCGCATCGCCAGCACGGCGGCGCTCCACGACCGTCTGCGCGGCGCTCGCGATATCACGGTCGCCGGTATGGGCGGGTCAGCAATCGGAGGGCAGCTCGTCGCGGCGTTGCTTCAGGAGGCGCTGCGTATCCCGATGGCGGTGCATCGCGACTATGGCCTCCCCGGATACGTCGGCCCGGATTCCTTGGTGATCGTGTCGTCGTTCTCCGGCAACACCGAAGAAACGCTCAGCGCCTTCGCCGAGGCGCGCAAGCGCCGCGCGAAGGTGATCGCCATCACCACGGGCGGCAAAGTCGCCGAGCTTGCAAAGTCCGAAGGCGTCCCGCTGCTCAGCTTCGATTACGACGCGCAGCCGCGGGCCGCACTCGGCTATTCGCTGGGTTTGGTGCTCGGCACGCTCGAGCGGCTCGGCTACGTCACCGGGATCAGCGACCAGATCGAGCCGGCGCTGCACGATGTCGCGCAGATCCAGGCCCGGGTCGACGAGGGCGGGGCAACCAACGACGCCAAGCAGCTCGCGATCGAGCTCGCGGGGCACATTCCGATGACCTTCGGTGCGGGCGTTATGGCGGTGATGGCTCGGCGAGTGAAGGACCAGTGGAACGAAAACGCCAAGAACTGGTCCAGCTACGACACAATGAGCGAGCTCAACCACAACGCCGTGGTCGGCTTTCCCAATCCGGCGATCGCCCGCGCGGCGCTACGCGTCCTCTTGCTGCGCAGCGATCGGGACAATCAGCGGCACAAGATGCGGTTCGATGTCACCTCAGAGTTGCTTGATCGTGCGCAGATCGTGCATCGAACGCTGGCGTTCCCCGGCCAATCGATGCTCTCCGAGGTGCTCCAGCTCGCGTACTTCACGGATTACGTTTCCTTCTATCTCGCGCTGCTCAACGGCGTCGACCCGTCCGAGGTTCGCTCGATCGACTATCTCAAGGATCAGTTGGCGAAGGGCTAAGTGAGAATGTCGCCGGCGCCAAGGCACCCTGGATGGGTTGGTGGTCTTCTGCGCGACTGGCAATCTGGCGCACAGAAGGTCATTCCGGCTCGCTACGGCATGGCGAAGCAAGGGGCGCCACGCGGGTGGTCGGCGTTGGCGCAGCACGTGGGCGCTCACCGCAGATTCGCGAGCCGGTGAGGAGCGCAACCAGCGATGCCGCCGGTGTGCACGCCCGAAGGCGCTCGACCGCCCTGTCGCTGACGTTCCGCCACGGGCAACTGGCGTGCGGAACATGCCGAGCGCCGGCAGAGCTGCTGGCCGCCGCCGGGATCGCTTCCGCACATTTCGCCGCCTTCGTGCGAGCTTCGCAAGAGGTGACATGAACGGAAGCGGTCGAGCGTGACCCAACGATTGGCTAGCCGCGTAGGCAATGGGCCTCTCCTCGCGCCGCGCGACATCCCAGCGACTCAGGATGGCTTTGAGGTCCAAGCGGTCCTCAATCCTGCCACCGCACGCTTGGGCGACGAGATCATGCTGCTGATGCGAGTCGCCGAGCGTCCGCGCACTGACCTCGATCCACCCTCCGATGCGCGAACCCTCGACTTCTCGGGTCTTCATCCAAAGATCGCGCCCCTCGGGCGTGGATACCGCAAGGAAGACGTGGTCCCCATTGTCGTGGCCGATCCGGACTCCGCCGAGCTCCGACATATTGCGGTCTACCTACCCCGTGACCTCGCGGGACTGGATACCTCCGATCCGCGTGGTCTCAGCTTCACGAACGCGAAGCTCGGCAAGACGTTCACCTTCCTCACGCAGGTGTCGCACCTACAATGCGCCCGCAGTCACGACGGCATCCATTTCACGGTTGACCTCGAGCAGGCGATTTCTCCGTCGACGCACCTCGAGGAGTACGGCTGTGAGGATGCGCGCGCCACTCTGATTGACGGGATGTGGCATGTCACCTACGTCGCGGTCTCTCGAGTTGGTGTGACGCCGAGCCTCGCGGTGACGCCCGATTTCAGAAGGTTCGAAAAGCGTGGGGCGTTTTTGCCACCGGACAGCAAGGACGCGGTGCTTTTTCCGATTGCCCACGAGCGCGGTTACACCGCGCTGACCAGACCGATGCCGAGCTCGTTTGGTCATGTCCTGGGAATCTGGTTGCGATTTCCGAAACGGGGGGTTCCGTGGGGTGGCCTCCAACCGTTGGTGCTTCCTCGGGAGGGCTTCTGGGACGAGCGACAAACCGGTGCGGGCACGGTGCCCATCCGAACTTCCGCAGGCTGGCTCGAGATCTATCACGGCGTGGACGCCGACCACACCTACGCGCTTGGGGCTGTGCTGCTTAAAGGCGATGACCCGCGTGTGGTCCTCGCACGCAGTGCTGATCCGATCCTCCGGCCGGAGGCTCCCTATGAGCGGTCGGGCCTTCTCTCAAGTGTCGTGTTCACCTGTGGCCATGTGCCGCTTGACGATCGAGGCGACCGCATTCGCGTCTATTACGGGGCAGCGGATTCCGTAATCGCGGCAGCCGACTTCAGCGTGCAAGAGATCTTGGAGTCGCTCGGCCCACCCGACTCGCCCGCGGGGCACCAGAAGAAGTTCTTGATCTAACCGACGCGCGCTCCCTCACATACTCGAGAGCCTGGGGAGCGCCGCCCCTTGTGTATCGCGACGTGAGTCGTGTTGTCGCTTTTGGTCTCGTATTGGGGCTCCTCTTCACTCACATTGACCGGTGTAGCCCTTGAATGGGATTCTTGCAGTGACCACCTTCGTGATCGTGCCGCGCACGCGTGCGCAGCGCATGGTCGCGCAGTACGTCGAGAACGCATACCGAGCACCGCCCGGCTAACCGCCTCTTCCTTCGCCAGCCCGAATAGCAGAGGCGGGTATGGACGCAGGCCGAGCTGCCGTGTTTGCTGTACGTGCGAGGAGCGAATTCACACGCGATTCATCTTCCGCGATGCCTTTTGTTCTCTTGAATGCGCAGTCTCGAGCGAGACCATGCCGACGCGGTCTCGCTCGGCGGAGGGGTTCGCTATGAAGGTGTCTCTACCACCGGCAAATGACCCAAGCACCGCGGGACGGACGAAGGCATCGGTCAGCTCTCAGTCTCCAGTCTGTTCAGAACGCGTCGCTACCTCGGACGCCACGGCGACCCCGGGCGGCACGACCGCCACGCGCTCGCAGTCGCTCGGCTTCGCCGAGCGGCTGTGGCGGGAGCACGACGTGCTCGCGTCGGAACTGGCGCGCCTGGAGAGCGCTGCGGAGGTCATGGGTAACGACAATGTCCCACTCAGCGCGCTTCGCTCTGAGCTCGACCGCGCGTACGAGCTCTTGGCGGGGCGGGTCGTTCCGCACATGCATTCCGCGGACGACTATCAACGCGCCCTCGCGCGGCACGATTACGTGAGTGCGCCAGCACGCCCTGAGCATGAGGAGGCGGAGCGCCTCACCTCGAAGCTGGCGCGAGTGCGCGATCGAGTAATGGCCGACAACATTGCGGGCGCCCGGCGCGAAACGAGCCGCCTCCTCTATGAACTGCACGCTCTCACACGTCTGCACTTCGGCGACCCGCGTGATGTCAAGCGATGAGCACGAGCACCGTCGCCCACCCGTTGGCACCACCGACGAACACCATCGCTGGCCGGCAGGTCATCGAGCCCGAACGGCTATCAGCAGTGGAAGCGTTGGTGGACTTGGCGCGGGAGCTGAACGACAGACGCGCGCCTGACCACCAGGAGCAGGTGGCGAAGGCGGTGGCTTCAGTACGGGAGTACTTCCGTGACGCGGAAGCTGACCTGCCGACGGACGAGGCTTCGCTATGGGCACAGGTACGTGCCCTGGTCGGAGCGAGTGGGTCGTCGCCTGAAGGCTATGACCGAGCAATCGATGCGCTCGCGGTCAGCGTGGAGGAAAGTCGTAACGTGTTGCGTCGACCAAATACCAGCTCCCGGCCGCGGCTGTGAACGCCCATGTTCCGACCCTCGCGCGCGAACGACCTCAGACGGATCGGGCGCGCGCGTCAGCAGGCACCCTATTGCGTGATCGCGTCGAGCCCGTCGGCGCGAGCGTCGCCCACGGGTCGACGATCGACCAGTTCGAGATTCCGGTCGTTGCCCCCTTCCGTCTGGATCTCACCGTCGCCGTGCTCCGTCGACTGTCGACGAACATCGTGGACACATTGACCGCGGACGGGCACTACGTGCGCGTCTTCAGCGGCTTCTCTCACCCGATCGTTGCGCTGGTCAAGCAAGAGCGACCGACGGCGCTGGTGGTCACCCTCGAGGGTTGCCGAGATGGCGGCGAGTGCGCCCGAGCGCTCGAGCTCGTGGGCCGAACGCTCGGGGTCGACCGCGACCTGTCGTTGTTCAATGCCGCGTCCGACAGCCTCCCATGGCTGCGGCCCCTCGCGCGCCGGATGCGCGGCGTCAAGCCGCCCCGCTACCCAACGCTGTGGGAGGCGTGCGTCAATGCGGTGGTGTTTCAGCAGCTGAGTCTCGTTGCCGCGAGCGCGATCTTGCGACGGATGGTCACGGCCTTGGGTGCGCCTCTCATGGCGCGATCAGCCACGCTGTCGGAGCTTCCGGGAGTGGAGACCTTTCAGGCCGCGCCTGGCGGCGTTCTGCGCGCGGCCGGCCTGAGCGAGAACAAGCTGGCGACGTTGCGGCGGATAGGGGAGGCTCTTGTCTCCGGCGCTCTCGATGAGGCTACGTTGCAGCGCTGCTCAAGTCATGAGGCGTTGGCACGGCTCCGTCGGATCAAGGGCGTCGGTCCGTGGACCGCGACGCTGATTCTCCTGCGCGGACTCGCCCGATTGGATGTCTTCCCGATGAACGACACGAGCGTAGCCAGCAATCTTGTGTTCATTGCTGGTTCGCCTCCTCCCGATCTCGAGCAGGCACTGTCGGTCCTCGGCGCGCAGCGAGGGATGCTGTACTACCACCTGCTGCTGGCGCGACTCGACGCACGCGGTGAGATAGGACGTGTCTCTCGTGGCTAGTCGCGCGGCTGCGCACCGTGGCATCGTCGCGACCGGCCGGCCTTCCCCGAGCGTCGATCTCTACCGTGAGCTCGCACGGCAGCTGCGCGCGGACTCGATCCGCTGCTCCACGGCCGCCGGGTCTGGTCATCCGACTTCGTCGCTGTCCGCGGCCGATCTCATTGCGGTACTGCTCGCTGGCCACCTCCGTTACGACTGGTCGACCCCACGTGATCCCGCGAACGACCATCTGATCTTCAGCAAGGGGCACGCGTCGCCGCTGTACTACGCGATGTTGCGCGCGGCTGGGGCGATCGACGACGCGGAACTCATGACCTTTCGGAAGCTGGGCAGCCGGCTCGAAGGCCATCCCACACCGAGGCTCCCGTGGACTGATGTCGCTACGGGGTCGCTCGGCCAGGGCCTACCGATCGCCGTCGGCCTGGCGCTCGCCGCGAAACGTCTGCTCGGCGCACCCCTTCGCGTCTGGACCCTCACCGGTGATAGCGAGCTGGCTGAGGGGTCGATCTGGGAGGGCCTCGACTGTGCGGGCCGCGAAGGCCTCTCGAACTTCACGGCGATCTTCGACATCAACCGCCTTGGGCAGCGCGGACCGACCGAGCTGCAGTGGGACCTTGACGCGTATGCCGCGCGCGTGCGCGCGTTCGGCTGCGAGCCGATCGTCATCGACGGCCACGACCTGGCGGCCATCGATGACGCCTACGCTCGCGTGCGGCGCGCGGCGCGCCCCACGGTGATCATCGCGAGGACAATCAAAGGCAAGGGCGTATCTCTCGTCGAGGACAAAGAGGGCTGGCACGGCAAGGTCCTCGATCCGCAGCAGGCGAAGCAGGCACTAGACGAGCTCGGCGCGATGCCATCGCGCACGTATCCAACTGTTGGCCCGCAGTATTGGATCCCGCCGGCTCTCCCGCCGCGGAAGAGCCCGATTCTCGCCACGTACACCGAGCCGCTGGCCACGCGCAAGGCCTACGGAGAAGTACTCGCCGCGCTTGGGACCGCACGTGGGGATGTCGTCGTGCTCGATGCAGAGGTGAGCAATTCGACGCACGCCGAGGACTTCAAGAAGACTGCAGCAGACCGCTTTTTCGAGATGTACATCGCGGAGCAGCAGATGATCGCAGCGGCCGTCGGCATGCAGGTTCTTGGGTTCGTGCCCTTTGCGTCGACGTTCGCCGCGTTCCTGACGCGCGCGTACGACTTCATCCGGATGGCAGCGATCTCACGGGCGAACATTCGTCTGGCGGGTTCACATGCGGGCGTCTCGATCGGCGAGGACGGTCCGTCACAGATGGCCCTCGAAGATCTCTCCATGATGCGCGCCGTCTTCGGCAGCACCGTCCTATACCCGTGCGACGCGAACCAGACCGCGCGCCTTGTGGCGTTGATGGCCGACCTGCCGGGGATCAGCTACATCCGCACCACACGCGAGTCGACGCCAATCCTCTACACCGACAAACTCGACGAGTTCCGCGTCGGCGGCTCGCGGACCGTTCGTGGCGGCGGCGTGGACGATGTCGTCTCGATCATCGCGGCGGGGATCACGGTCCACGAGGCGGTCAAGGCCGCGGACTCCATGAGCGGCCTCAAGATTCGCGTGATCGATCTGTATTCGGTGAAGCCGATCGACAGCGCGGCACTCGTGGATGCGGTGCGAGCCACCAGAGGCCGGATCATCGTCGTAGAAGACCACTGGCCGGAAGGCGGTATCGGCGATGCGGTGCTCGCGACTCTCGCGAGCGCGGGGGTGATACGCGAGATCGTCCGATTCGTACATCTGGCGCCACGGCAGATGCCGGGATCGGGCACACCCGCGGAGCTCCGGCATGCGGCGGGGATCGATGCCGAGCACATTCGCGCCGCCGTGAGCGAACTCGTCGCATAGAACCGGCTGCCGCGGCCGACCCGCCGCGCTAGGTCAATTCCCGTCAAACCCCCGTGAGTGGCCAATTACATGCGGCGTTCATATGCGGTGAGGCGGCTGTTTCCCTGGACGCGTCAGTCTCTGGGTAACCGTGAGTCGACGCCAAGAGCTGCTGGAGGACAACCGAAAGTGCATGAGCCACACGAGCCGATCGTCGGTCGGTTTCGCACACGCGCTGACGCCGAACGCGCGGTGGCCCGGATCGCTGCGGAGACTTCCGCGCACGCTCGTCTGATCCACGTCCTTGGCGGGCCCGGGCCGATAGCGAGGCTGGTCCCGGGCACGCGAGGCTCGACGAGCTTCGTGGTCACGACGTGGTCGGCGGACCCGGCGACGCGCGTGCGCGCACGTACGCTGCTGCGAGCCGAAGGCGCTGAGTCGTGACCACGATCGCAACCTGGCCGATCTTCCAGTCCGCACTGCTGACCCGGGAGATGGTCGCGGAGCGCACGATGTCGTTCCGGTTCGCGAAGCCGTCCGACTGGTCCTATCGCGCCGGCCAATTTGTCGACATCACCCTGCTCGATCCGCCCGAGACCGATGCTGAAGGCAACACGCGGGGCTTCTCGATCTCGAGCGCCCCATCTGAAAATGCCATTACGGTCACCACTCGCCTGCGCGACACCGCGTTCAAGCGGGTACTGCAGCGGATGCCGCTGGGAAGCTCGGTGAAGGTCGAGGGCCCATTCGGTGATCTCCGGTTACATCACGCTGATCGCCCAGCGGTCCTGCTGGCCGGCGGGATCGGCATCACTCCGTTCCGGAGCATCCTCGTCGAGACGATCAGTACCGGGCGCCTGCCCTATCGCGTCATCTTGTTCCACGCCAATCGGCGGCCAAAGGACGCCGCGTTTGCCGACGAATTGCGAAAGCTCGAGCGCGCGGATGCCAATCTCACCTTCGTGCCGACGATGACAGCGGCCGGCGAAGAGGCCCAGACGTGGAGTGGAGAGCGAGGTCGCATCGACGCCGCCATGCTGCGGCGGCATCTCGATGACGTGATTGACCCGATCTTTTACGTCGCCGGGCCCGCCGGGATGGTCCAAGGGCTGCGAGCGATGCTCGTCGAGTCCCGCGTCAATGAGGACAACATCCGGACCGAGGAGTTCACGGGATATTGAGTCTCGCCGATGTTCCGGGCGACGCCGGCAACTATCTCCCAGCGGATCTACAGCTCCAGATCCTGACGACCGAGCACTGGAGTCTCCTCTCTACACGGGCTCTGAGCTGGAACGAGGCGTTCAGCCGAGGGACGATGTTCCTCTCTGCCCTCTCCGGCGCCGTTGTCGCGCTCGCCCTCGTCGCTCAGGTCGATTCGTTCGGTGATTCGTTCGGCGTGTTCGCTCTCCTGATCCTGCCGGTCGTGCTGTTTCTCGGGATCACGACGTTCATCCGCCTCGTCCAGATCAACCGTGAGGACGTGCGCTGGGTCATCGGGATGAACCTCCTGCGCCATGCCTACCTCGATGCCGCCCCTCACCTGCGCCCGTACTTCATCAGCGGATCGACCGACGACGAAGCTGGAGTGATGACCACGTTCGGCGCGACTGCCGGCTCCGGCGCCTTCGCACATCAGTTCGTCACGACCCCAGGAATGCTGGCCGTCGTGAATGGCGCGCTCGCAGGGATCGTCGCGACTATCCTCGTCCATAGGATCGGCGCCGGTACGGAGGTTGGGCTGATTGTTGGTGTCGCGGCTGCCGCGGTGACTGTCGGGGTACTCGCTCTGCATCAGTACGGGCGGGTAGTCAAGCCGCGCGCACGGCATCGAGCTCGATTTCCAGGCGACTAGGTCGGCCCGGAGACTGCGATGCCGACCGGTGAACTCAGCACCGGCGCGTTTTTGAGCGCAGTGCGTGGGGCGCCACGCCGGTGGGCGGCCGCGCTGCCAGTCGTCGGTTGAGCTTCTCGGCGATCACTCTCGCCTCGTTGTGCTCCTCGTCGCGCGCGCCGTAGACCAGCGTTACCGTCCCGGTCAACGCGCGGGCGACGAGGTCGTCGATCAGCGTGCGGCGCTCAGACGAGGCAAGCTCCGCCTGATAGCGCCGTTTGAACTCTGTCCAGCGCGCAGGGTCATGTCCGAACCACGTGCGCAAGCGCGTCGATGGAGCGAGGTCCTTCGCCCACGCGTCGAGCCGAACGCTGGCTTTTGTTCGTCCGCGGGGCCAGAGCCGGTCGACCAGGACGCGGTATCCATCCGCGGGATGCGGCGGTGCGTACGCACGTCGGATCTGTACGCCCGACGTGTGGCGCTCCGCGACGATCACGGGTTCGCCTTCCGCTCATCGTCGACGTGCGGCTTCGGAGCGCTCGCAGATGCGGGATAGGCAGGCGCATCACTCGCAGGGAACGACTGCATCGATGCCAGCATCACCCAGTCAATCTCACCGTCTTCGTCCGTGGGGGGATCGGCGGATGCGCCTGGTTCTACCGGCATGGCATTGACCTTTGGTGAGCCACTGCGCAGATCACGATCTCGTGGCGACCGCGGGCACGAACAAGACTGAGCTGTGGGCGTGGTGCAGGACGCCACGCGCGACGCTGCCAAGCAGTAGCCGCGCTAGCCCGGTCTGACCCCGTGTGCCCATCACGATCAGATCGGTTGGTCTCGCAGATGAGCTGATCGCCTCTGACGCGGATCCTTCCACAACCTGTGGGATCGCGTTGCGACCCGCACTCTTGAGGCGCCCGGCTGCAGCCACCGCAACATCTGTCGCGTATTTGCGTGCGTCGCGGACGAGTTCGTCGTAGAGATCCCCGCTGATCATGGACACACCAGTGGGGTCGCCGATTTGTGTCAGCGGAACATTCCACGCGCTCAAGACTCGAATGGGGAGCGAGCTCAGGACCGGCAGGGTCAGCAGGATCGCCTCCGCCTGGCTCGCGCCAGGCGAACCGTCGTGCGCCAACACCAGCCCCGTTATCCGGTCACTCCTGGCGACCAGCACCGGGCAGGGCGCGTAGTCCACCACCTCCGCGGCGACCGATCCAAGAACTGCGGAGACCACGGCACCGTGTCCACGGCTGCCAACTACGACGAGATCAGCCTCGATTTCCCGAGCGTCATCAACGATCGTGCTGGCGGGACGCCCCACCTTCGCCAGGGAATTCACCTCGCGTCCGGCCCCGGCCAGAGCCCGTGTCGTCGCGTCCAGTGTGCCGTCGACTGCCCGCCGACGCTCCTCGTCCGCGGCGGTGGTCATGCCCAGACCCAACGACGGAAGGACGTGCAGCGCGAGCAGTCTCGTGCCGGCGGGCCAGGAGATCGATGCGATGAGCTTCTGCGCCTGGAGCGCCGAATCTGAACCATCAGTTGCGAAGAGGATCTTCATGTCGTGACCACCCTTCCGTGAGTCGCGGCGGAGCGCTCGGACGCGCTCCCACTGGCTTTGCGATAGTCCTCGAGGAAACGCTTCTGGCCGGCGTCGGTGAGCGGATGATCGAATAGCTGCTTGAGCACCGCGAAGGGCATCGTTGCGATGTCGGCCCCGGCGAGCGCCGCCTGCGTCACGTGCATCGGACCGCGGATCGACGCGGCCAGCACCTTGGTCGTGATCGCCTGCTGGCGGTACGCCGAAACGATGTCGCCGACCGTCCGCATCCCATCCTCGTTGATGTCGTCGAGCCGTCCGGCGAACGGGCTGATGATGTGCGCGCCGATCGCCGCCGCAAGCAGCGCCTGGTTGACGCTGAAGCACAGCGTGACGTTGATGCGGACGCCCTCGCCAGCGAGGACTTTGCCCGCCGCGAGCCCGTCCGGCGTGAGCGGCACCTTGACGATGACGTTCTCGTGCCATGAGGCGAAACGCCGACCCTCGATGACCATCTCGTCTCGCGTCTCGCTCACGACTTCCGCGGAGACGTTGCCGATGATCCCGCAGATCCGTTTGACCTGGGTCTCGTGGTCCTGGCCCGCCTTCGCGATCAGCGTGGGATTCGTCGTGACGCCGTCGACCACACCCCAGTCAACTGCGGTCTTGATGTCGTCGAACACCGCGGTGTCCAGGTACAGCTTCATCGCCACGCTCCGGCGGAGAGGCATGTGATCATGGCTCGACCAGCACGTCGTCGCCCGCGGTGGTGACCGCGTGGCTACGGACGGGTACTAGCGCGGGTCCGCCGAGTACCGCTCCGCTGGTCGCGTCGAACCGACTTCCATGGCACGGACAGGTCACGACCGTGCCTTCGAGTTCGCCGTCCGCGAGCGAGCACCCGGCGTGCGTGCAGGTGTCATCGAAGGCGTGCAGGCGGCCATTGATGCGCGTGAGCGCGACCTTGGTACCGGCCACGTCTACAGCGAGCATCTCGCCTTCCCGTATCTCGCTGACTTTTGCGACCGTGGAGAGCGTGTTCATGTCAGCTTCCTTTCAGCTGTGCTCGTACCACGAGGTTCCCGCGGGCAGCTGTGATGCGACCAGTGGCAGGTTCGTGAGCTGACCTCCCTGTTATCTCCGCGTACTGTGCCAATCGAACAGAAACGACCGCGTGAATACGCACGTACGGTCGGTGAAAGTCGACGTGCCTGTGGCGAGCCCGCCTCGGTGGCGGGCTCGCCTTCTTCAGTGACTACTTGGTCTTGGCGAAGGCCGCGGGGAACTGGGCGATGATGCCGTCGCTGAGCGCGTCGGCCATGTGCAGGATGTGCTGGTGGACCGCGTCGTAGGCGGCCACGTCAGCGTTCCAGTCGCCGGTGAGCCGCGCCACGGCCTCAGCCAGCGTGGTGTCGAGGTGTGCGTTCATCGCCGCCTGCATGTCGGCGAGCGGCCAGTTGGGATTCGCGCTCGCGAGGAAGCGCGCGATGTCGTCGCCGTTGCGGTACCACTCGGTCTTCGCCGCAGCGAAGGCGTCTGCGTCACCGCTCTTGGCGGTCGTCAGAAGTGTGCCTGCGATCACGATGTGCTCGCGGAGCAGGGTCGTGAGCTGCGCGCCGGCGGCGTCGCCGTAAAAGGGCTTGATCGCATTGCCGATATCCGCCTGGTTGCGCAGGAGGCGCGTGAGGGCGGCATCCGTGTCGGGAGTGCCGGCGATGATCGCCACGATGACCTGGCGCGTCCAGACCACGTGGTCTTCCCAGAGCTCACGCATCGCGGCCCGGAAGGCGTACTGCTTGACGATGTTGCTGTTGTCGGAAACGGTCGTGACTGCTTCGTGATGGGACGCGGAGGCTGCCGCGGCCGTATCGGCCGGGCCGGTGGTCGATGTCAGGAGTCCCGCGGTCGCAAGTGCGAGCACCAGGACGCCTGCGCTAAGGAACGACTTCATCGCTTTTCTCTTTCTTTTCGCTGGCCAGCCTCTATCACTAGTGTCATTCCCTTTTAGACCTGCGCGCACTTGTTGTCAAGTCTTTCACTAGCAGATGCTCGCGATAGAATGTGGTCATGAACGATCCACTTGCTACGCAGATCGCCGGCATCGCAGTCCTCGACGATCCCGTGCGCCGCTCCTTGTACCTGTGGGTGACGCGCCAGGCGGATCCCGCGAGCCGCGATGCGGCGGCGGAAGCCACGGGTGCGAGTCGCGAGAACGCGGCGTTCCACCTCGACAAGCTCGTCGAGGCGGGACTGCTCGAGGCGAGCTACCGTCGGCTCGGTGGGCGAACGGGTCCTGGCGCTGGCCGCCCGTCGAAGGTGTATCGCCGCAGTGAGCGGACGCTGCAGGTCACACTGCCGGCCCGGCGGTACGAGCTCGCGGCCGAGGTCCTGGCGCAGGCACTCGAGGACCCACGAGGAAAGAACGCGTCGGCCGGTGTCGCAGCCGCGGCCCATCGTGCTGGCGTGGCCCTTGGCGCGACTGCACGCGCGCGCGCTGGCCGCAGCAGTCCACTGCGCAGGGTCACGCAGGTGCTGGATGCGCAGGGCTACGAGCCCACCGAATCTCCGCGCGGTGTCGTGCGAATGCGTAACTGTCCGTTCCATGAAGTCGCACAGACCCACCCAGACCTTGTGTGCGGCATGAACCTGTCCTTTGTGGAAGGCATCGTCGAGGGAGCGGCTGCCGATGGCGTCAGCGCATCGCTCGATCCGCAGCCCGGTCGGTGCTGCGTCACTCTTGCAGCACGAAAATGACACGCGCCGCATCAATTCGGTACGACGCCGAGCCGAGGTGTACGGTGACAGGGGTCGCCCATACGGCGGACGCCCGCCGGGACGTGATAGATGAAAGAACCAAATCCCGAGACCGACATTGACGCGCTAAAGGCTGAGCACGAGTCGGTGAGGCGCCACCTCGAGCACGCGCGGGAGATCGCGGACTCGGTCGGTGAGGAGAGCGTCGACGAGCTAAGTCAGTGGCTTGATCACGCGATCCACACGATCGCGCATCAGTTCCTTCCGCACGCGCGACACGCTGAGACTTCGCTTTACGCGAGGTTCCCCGAGTCTCCAGGCGCGCCGCCGCTCGCCGCAGTCTTCCGGCGCGACCATGTCGAATTTGCGCAGCTCGTCGACGAGCTCAAGGCCTCGCGCGCGAACGTCCACGAGCCGCTCGCCGCGGATGTGGCGCGCGACCTTCGCCGGATCCTATACGGGATGTACGAGCTCATGAAGCTGCACTTCGCCGCCGAAGAGTCGGTCTACGAACGCGCAGCCGATCAGAAGACGTACCGCCTCCGCGACAGCGACTAGCGAATCGGACGACTCTAGGCCAGAAAGCGGTATCCCAGGCCGCGCTCGGTGCGGATGTAGCGCGGGTTCTCCGCATCGTCGCCGAGCTTCTCTCGCAAACGCCGCATGTACACGCGCACGTAGTCGACCTCGTCGACGTACTCCCGGCCCCAGACCTTAGCTAGCAAGGTTCCGTGCGGGAGTACGTGGCCGGCGTTCCGCACGAGGTGGTAGAGCAGCTTGTATTCGATCGGCGTGAGCTCGAGGCGCGTCCCGTGCAGTCGCGCCTCTCCCGCGGCGAAGTCCACCTCGAGGTCCTTGACGACGAACGAGGGCGCACGCGTCGCGGGTGCCGGCATGTCCAAGCGCCGCAAGACGGCTTTCATGCGGGCGAGGAGCTCGAGGTGATTGAACGGCTTGGTGACGTAGTCGTCCGCGCCAAGCTCGAGCCCTTTGACCTTATCCATCGCGTCGTCGCGTGCGGTGAGCATGATCACCGGCACGTCGGAGAACAATCGAATCTCCTTGAGCACCTCGTATCCGTCCTTCCCTGGGAGACCGATGTCCAGCAGGACGAGGCTCGGCTTTTCGCGCTCGACGAGATCCAGTGCGCCTTCGCCGTCAGCCGCACTGAGCACCTCGACCTCGCGCCAATGCAATGAGAGCCCCAGGCCGACCGACTCCACGACCCCAGCGTCGTCGTCAACGACGAGCACCTTCATGCGGGCTCGTGTTCCGCGAGGCTGCTGGACGGCACGCACAGGCGGAAGGTGCTCCCGTGCCCAATCTCGGTATCGACCTCGATCGTGCCGTGATGCGCTTCGGCGATCGCGAGCGAGATCGGGAGGCCGAGACCGGTGCCGGCGCGTTCGCGCGAGCGACGGTCAGCCGTAAAGAAACGCTCGAAGAGGTGAGCCCGGTCGGTTGGCGTGATGCCGGGGCCCAGGTCACGCACCGACCAGACCACGTCATCGTCGCGGGGTTGCACGTCTAGGCAGATCGCGCTCCCAAATGGCGAGAACTTGCTGGCGTTCGAGACCAAGTTCACCAACACCTGCTCAAGGCGACGCCGGTCGGCATAGACCGGAACCGGGTCCGCTGGGGTCTCGACCGACAGGCGCTGGCCTTTCACGCTGAGCATGGGTTCGCTCAAGCGTGCCACGTCTTGCACAAGGCTCGAGGCGTCGAAGAGACGTAGCTGCAGGCGCACGGCGCCCGCGCGAAATCGCGCGATGTCGAGCACATCTTCGACCAAGCGCTGCATCCTTTCGGCGCTGGCAGCGATGTTGGCGTGCAGTCTCTCGGTCTCCGCTGCGCTGGGCCGCGCACGCTGATCCTGCAGCAGACCGACGGACGTGCGAATCGTCGTGAGTGGCGTCCGCAGCTCATGGGCTACGGCGCTGATGAGCTCATTGCGCAGGCGTTCGAGCTCCGCGAGCTGGTCATGGAGCCGGGTGCCTGCCGCCACCGCGGACACACGGGTGCGACCGAGGACGGTCGGGACGTACCGCGGTGTGTCTCCGTCATGAGAACTGATGCGCGCCAGTCCGAGCCGTGCGAGGTTTTCGAGGATTGCGCGCGCGCGCGGACGCGCGACGGGTATCCCGAGGTCGGTGAACGCTTCCGCCAGCTCCGCGTCGGTCGCACCCGCTTCGATCAACGTGGACGCGAGGACCGACAGCGCATGCTCGGCTGCCGACGAGGCCATGGTCAGGAGCATAGGCCGCTACAGGTCGACAGCTACGACAGTGAGATCGCGGAGACCTGCCGGCGCACGGACAGTGACGACATCGCCCGCGCGCCGGCCGAGGAGGGCAGCGCCGATCGGCGCCTCGATCGATATGCGACCTACCCTCGGGTCGGCCTCGACAGCAGTCACGAGGGCGAGGCGGTCGTGTGAACCGTCAGGGTCGCGAACGGTGACGGTGCTTCCAAGCAACGCGCGACCATCCGGGGCCATGACGACGGCGCGGTCAAGGAGCGCGCGCAGCTGGCGCTGTTGGCGAACAAGCAGGTAGAACCCCACGTGTGCGATGCCCTCCGCGGCGTGCGCGTTGGCGTCAGGGAGGAGCAGGTCCACGTCACCGGTAACGTCCATGAGACGCTGCTGGATCTGCGCGAACGCGGCAGCTGAGATCGGCACACCCTGTCGACCGTCGACCAGAGGAACATCCTCGTCGTACGAGCAGGTGCACGGACCACCACGCTCGCAGCCGCCGCAGCAGAACCCGATGGCCTTGCGGCAGGGCGTGAGCTCTACGTCGCAGGTCGCGCAGCGACGTGGGGTCAATTCACGTTTGTGCATGGCGTAACCGTAGGTCGGCGTCCTGAACGTTTTCGGGTCGGTGTATGAACACGATGTGAACGCTTGATTTCACACGCCGTTCACGAGCCGCGACGCGAATTGTTCCCTCGTCGCGCGAACGTTCGTCTGGACATCGATCAACCGGAGGAATGGCTGTGATGGACCTGACGACCCGAACCGCGACTGAGACCGCTGCGCTGAACCTGTTCGATCGCGCGGCGGATGTTCTCGAGCTTGAACCCGATCTGCGCGTCGCGCTCGCGCTCCCCGAGCGCGAGACCGCCGTTCGCTTTCCGGTGCGAATGGATGACGGCCGCGTGCGCATGTTCAACGGGTACCGCGTTCGACACAGCACCGCGCGCGGTCCGGCCAAAGGTGGACTGCGCTATGACCTCTCCGTCTCGCTCCCACAGCTGCGGCAGCTGGCGATGGCCATGACCCTCAAGTCTGCTCTGGTCGGACTGCCTTTCGGCGGATCCAAGGGCGGCGTGATCGTCGACCCCCGCGCGCTCAGCGCCGCGGAGCTGGAGCGACTGACGCGTCGGCTCGTGCGCGCGCTTGGCGACGACATCGGACCCGATCGCGACATTCCCGCGCCCGACGCTGGCACCAACGCCAGGGTGATGTCGTGGATCTTCGACGAGTACGCGCAGCTCCACGGCCGACCGATTGCGAACGTCGTTACCGGCAAGCCGACGGAGCTCGGCGGTTCGCCCATTCGTAGTGGCGCGACCGGCGTGGCGCTGGCGGAGCTCATTGAAGCCGCGGCGAGCCGGATCGAGCTTCCCCTGCGCGGCGCGAACGTTGCGCTGCAAGGCTTCGGCAACGTCGGCTTCGCGGCGGCCCGTGCCCTCCGCGGCATGGGTGCGCGCGTGATCGCGATCGCCGATGTCGGCGGCGGTGTCATCCGCACCGACGGTATCGACCTCAAGAGCACGCAGCGGTGGGCGACGGAGATCGGCACGGTCGCCGGCGCGCCCGGCACCGAATCGATCCCGGCCGCTGACGTACTCGCTCTACCCGTGGACGTGCTCGTACTCGCGGCCCTCGAGGGCCAGATCACGCGCACGAACGCCGCAATGGTGCACGCGCGCCTCTTGGCCGAGGGCGCGAACGGCCCGACCGTGCCCGACGCCGACCGCATCCTTCGAGACAACAACGTCTTCGTACTGCCGGACATCCTCGCCAATGCGGGCGGCGTGACGGCGAGCTACCTCGAATGGTCGGGCCAGTCGTTGTCGCTCAGCGAAGAGCAGGCACAAGGATTCGTGCGTGCTCGGCTCCACGACGCCCTCGACCGCGTTCTCGATCAAGCCGTGCAGCTCGGCGGCGACATCCGCCTGGCGGCGCACGTCCTCGCGCTCAAGGCCGTGGCCGCGGCGGCGCGCAGTCGCGGCGTGTCGTGATGACCACGGTGACTACGACGATGACCCGCAGCAACGCTCGCCGCGTTCGTATGAACCCTGGTACGCCATGGTGGGACGCGAGCGAGCGTCTGCGCGAAGTGCTCGAGCAGACGATCGGCCTGACCCACCTACGCGTGGATCGTCACTTCCACAGCCTGACGGCGACGTACGAAGCGATCCGCGATGAGGGCGCTCCCGCTGACACGCCGCGGGCGAGTGCGTCGATCCCGATCCGACTCGCAGGGCAAGTGATTGGTGACGTGCTCGTCCAGGACAGGCGTCGGACCGAATACGACGAGCGTGCGCGCACGAACGCAGCGCAGATCGTCGACGCATTCGCCGCGAGATTCGAGGACCCGTCCGCAATAGTGCGCGCGAACACTGATCAGAGAGGGGAAGGATGATGATCATGACGATCGGTGCACGGCCCGAGCCGCTGACGCGGCCGACCTGGTGTGAGCGCGGGCATCCGTCCGCGTCGCACTGCTCATGTCACTGCTGCTGGCTCGGACACGCCTACGCCGCGAATCCTGACCGCTATCGCTACGCGTCGCACCTGTTCGGCCGGTCGAATAGAGCGCGGCCATGACCGTGACGTTTGCGGACTTCACGGCGCTTGCCGTCTTCGCGGTAGTCACGCTCTGGCTGCTGCGGTCTGAGCCGCCACGCGCGTTAATGCGCGCGCTGCGTCAACAGCGCGTCGACGATCGATGAATGTGGAGGAGCTGTGATGAACGTTGTGCTGGCGGATTTCGAACTGTGAGAGCGCACGCACGCTGGGGCGCACTCGTCTTCACGCTCGTTTGTGGAGTCATCGCGCTCAGCGTTCTCGCTGGGCCGCTCACCGCACCGATCCAGGCGCCCACCGTGGTCGACGCCGACGAACCGGAGCCGACGGCGCGGGCCAGCGACCGCGTCCCGTTCCCAGCTGAGCTTCACAGCGCGTGGTACACCCAGACGCGGTCTCCATCGCTTACGGACGGCGAGATCGCGGACGTGACGATCCAGTTCCGCAACGTGGGGCACACGGATTGGATCCTGGGCTCACCATCCGAACTGCGGCTCGGCGAGGTGGGGCCGCGGCCGCTCCCGCCTGGGATGAGAGTGGATTGGTTCCAGTGGGATCGGCCCGCCCGGCAGACCGAGCTCGTCGTGTCCCGGTACGGGCTCGCCACCTTCAGCTTCAAGGTCGCCGGCGCTGCCCCAGGCGTCTACCGACTGCACGTTCGCCCCGTGGTGGAGGGTGTGGCGTGGCTGGAGGACGAAGGCGTGTACGTGGACATCACGGTCGTGTAGGTGCGGGCGTGGAGCAGAACGAACGGGGGTGGTTTGGCATGTTCACGAGCATCGACCGTATCCAACTCGGCAGCGGAGTGAACGCGATGCTGGGGATGTGGCTGGCGATCTCACCATGGGTCCTGCGCTACACGCAGGATCAGTTCGCGACCGGCGTGAGCATTGGGCTCGGTGTCATCGTCACGGGACTCGGCCTCGTGCGCGCCTACGTCGCGTACCGAGCGGCGTGGCTGAGTTGGATCAACGCCTTGGCAGGTGCCATTGCAGTGCTCGCACCGTGGGCATTTGCTTACGCCCTAGACCCTGCCCGCACGAACAGCGTTGTGATCGGCGCCGCTGTCCTGGTTCTCGCGGTCTGGAGCGCCCTCGCAATACCGAGGCCGTTTGAGATCTAGCGCCTTTGGGCAGAGCAGAGTCGTGCCTCCGGATACTCAGGTCGTCATGGTCCAGTCGAATCAGACGATCATTGCTGAGCCAGTGGGCCACCCTGAGCGTGGAACAAGGATCATCTGATTATCGATCAGGTGGTTTTGCACTTCGGCGGAGCTGGAGGATCGTTGAGTTTCCTCGGATCTGTTGGGGAGAGAGGATTCGAACCTCTGATTGGCTGATCCAGAATCAACGTAGCGCTTCTCTGATGTGACTTGCGAG
>Ga0207653_10000253_pt1 | contig 34204 bp, 30 predicted proteins | sample KBSK5251metaG_FD_184341 | JGI IMG/M metagenome (GOLD analysis project Ga0207653, IMG submission 184341) | Corn, switchgrass and miscanthus rhizosphere microbial communities from Kellogg Biological Station, Michigan, USA - KBS K5-25-1 metaG... | ecosystem: Host-associated > Plants > Roots >...
CCAATATTACGCGCTTTCAGCGCTGGGCGTCTGTCAACGGCTTCTTCCTGGGCCGATGGCCCAGGCTATTACATTTCGCGCCTTCGGCGCTGAGGGATCGAGTTTTGACACACACTCTGAACGCCTGGGCTACAGAAAGCGTCACAACGAAACCAGGTCACCCTCAATCTATTCTATTTCACACTCTCGGCGTGAAAGCGATAAACCCAAATCTCCATCGGCAGGAACTGGGTGTAAGTATTGAACTGGTGCTCGAACCATTGTCCGTAATCACCATCCTCCAAATCGTGAAACAGCCGGTTCGGAGTTGTCGGTTGATTGGCAACGAAAACGAGATACTCAACCTCCTTCGACTTCAAGGCTGAAAGGAAACCGCCAAGCTCACGCGGAACGTCGGACGAGGTTACAAACTTCTCTTCCGGAATTCCCGACAGAACCCTCACGGTCCCGTCGTCGCAGAAAATTCGGGCATTCGAATTTGGATCAAAATGATGACGAAGATAGTCTGCGGCTGCTCGTTGCGCATGGTATTGATTGATTGCGCTCACCGCCCCGGCGAATTGAATGCTGGCGTCGAAAGAGCAGATTAGGATGATGCCGATCAAAATGGTGCGAACCCACAATGGGTTTCGCTTCTTCACGCGCAAAAATGTCCACGCAAGAATTGGCAAACCCAGCGTGAAGAGAATCAATCCATACCGCGGAAAGATGATCGGTTGCTGGTGGGTGAGATACGCGACGAGCAAAAGCGTGAAGAACGCAAAGAAGAAAACGACCGGCGGCAAAATCAATTGGGTTTCTTCAGAGAGCTTCTGCCTGTGAATCTTCAAGAATTGTAGCAACACGAACCATGCGGCGATGAAGCTCGCAATCAAGACCGCGATGTCGGACGAAACCAGCAGTGTCGCTCCGTCACGAAGAACATTCATGAGAGAGAAGCGCGCGATCGCCGGATTCATCATCAGTAACCAATCGAGATACTGCTGCCGTTGTCTAAAACACGCGAGCCAATCACCCGTCGCTCTCCATGAAATGTAGAACCAGAAAAGCGGAGGGGCGAGCATTATCAGAATGGCGACGATGGAGACACGCCGCTCACGGACAATTTGGATCAGCGGTATCAGCCCAATAAACATCCAGCTCTCGACTCTGGTTGAACCGGCGAGCGCGGCAAAGATGGCCGCGATAACCCAGTGCTTCTTCAGCACAAAATAAAGCGCCCCCAGGACAAAGAACGCGTGAGGGATGTCGGTCATCGCGGAAGCCGAGTAAAAAATGTGCAGAGGGTTCAAGGCGATGAGTAAGAAAATCAACACCGCGGCTTTGCGATTATTCGTAAGAGTGAAAGTGACCGCATAAACGAACAGGCAAACACCCACGCCAAAGACTGCCGAGACCAACTTGCCTGAGTAGAAGCCGTTCCTGACAAAGACGTTAGGGATAGCTGCGATCAATTGATACAACGGCAACCAGAATCCGAAAAGATCAGTCAGCCGAAGCGTGCCCGTGGAAATCTTTGTGCTCAAGGTTCCGATGTCTCGGATGTAAACGTAGGCATCACCGAAACCATTCGGAAGGAAAAAAGCGCCGACAATTCGCGGAATTGCTGAAACGGCAACAAGCAGTGACCAGGAGTTTTCGAGCGGCGTAGCCCGGTCCATGAACTAACGGCCCTCCAGAGTTTGGGGATTGCGCTTTACATGAAATACGGCGAGGACGACGATTCGATCAGGTTCGATGATTAGGAAGTGAAGTGTGTACGGGAAGCGCCGCAGAACAGCTCGCCTTATTTCTCCACGAATTTGCGGAAATTGTTCCGGCATCTCGGCAATTCTGCGGAGAAAGACATTAATCTCAGCTGCAAAGTCGAGGCCCAAACCTGCCCGCTAAGCCCCATACCAGGAGATGGATTCGTCCATCTACAGTTTGGCGACACGTCGAAAAACGATTGGGAGCGCCATTAACGATAGGGGTAACGAATCAATAAATCTTCCTTAATCGACTCCCCGGGAAACAGTATCGCCAGGACTTCGTCGGTGAGCCTCCAGGCGGCGATCAAGCTCTTCGGCCTGCTCAGGAGTTGTCGGTGGTTCGCAGCCCTGCTCGGGGATGCTTTCCCATAACAGGTCTATTAGTTCGATTCGCTCGGCCAGCGGAAGATTCCTGACGTTAGAAACAAGCTCGGAATTCATAGCCGAAGTCTAGTGATTTAGGCGCTGGAAAACAAGCAAGAATCTGTTAGCAGGAATGGACTTGTGGCTTCTTACGCCGCCTTGTTATAGTCAGCCATCAGTGCGTGATGGCAACAGCAACGGAAGAAAAGGTCCTGGCGACGAACCGGGCCGCGTTCCACAATTATCACATTTCGACGAAGTACGAGGCTGGGGCCGCATTGACCGGCACAGAAGTGAAGAGTGTGCTCGACGGTCGGGTTCAATTAAAGGAGTCTTACGTGTCGGTGCGCGAAGGTGAGGCTTGGCTCTTCAACGCCCACATCTCTCCGTACACGCATGGCAATCTTAACAATCACGATCCGTTGCGCACGCGAAAGCTTTTGCTTCACCGGCGCGAAATCGACAAGCTCGAACAAGCGGCGGCGATCCAGGGAATGACGCTCGTGATTACACGCGTCTATATCAGGCGCCGCAAGATTAAGTTCGAAGTCGGAGTCGCCAAGGGCAAGAAGCTGTACGACAAGCGAGAAACCGAGCTGCGCCGCATCGTAGATAGAGAGACTCGCGCGCAACTGAAACAAAGAAATCGGTAAGATGGTGGCACAGACTTCAGTCTGTGAATGATCCTTGTGAGGATCACAGACTAAAGTCTGTGCCACATGAAGAGAGGAAGCGAATGAAAGTATCCGGAAGCTCAAAATCACTCGACAAGATCGAAGCCCAGGCTTTGGCCGTGGCCGTCTTCAAAGATGAAAAACCAAGTGGTGGATTGCTGAAGTCTCTGGACCAGGCCGTCGGCGGAATGATCGCCGAAGTGATCAGGGCCGAGGAATTCGCCGCCAAAGAAGGCGAGACGGCGTACTTTCATGTCTCGGGAAAGGAACTGAAGGCGCGACGAGTTCTCCTGATCGGATGCGGCGATCGCCAGAATTACAAAGCCGCAAAGATAAACCAGATGGCTGGAACCGCGACACGTTTCCTCCGCAGCAAGAACGTGAAGTCGATCGGGATCATCCCACGTGCTGACGGCGATAGTGAGAAGGTCGCGCAAACCGTAGTAGCGGGCGCGACCATGGGCCTGTTTGAGCCTGACAAATACCGGACGAAAGATAAGGAGCTGCGCGAAATCGACGCGGTGACTGTGGTTGTCGAGGGCGCAGATGAGAAAGCTTTGAGCCGTGGCGCCGAGCGTGGCCGGATCATCGGAGAGTCAATCAATTTCACCCGCGACCTCGCGAACGAACCTGGCGCATACATGACGCCGACCATCATGGCGGATCGCGCGAAAAAGGTGGCTAAGGAATTCGGTCTGAGTGTCGACATCCTCGATCAAAAACAGATGGAAAAGCTCGGCATGGGATCTTTGCTGGGCGTGGCGCGCGGTTCGGATGAACCACCCAAACTAATCATTTTGAAGTATCAGCCATCGAAGTTTAGATCCAGCAAGGGTGAACTGCTGGCGCTGGTGGGTAAGGGAATTACGTTCGATTCGGGCGGCATTTCTTTGAAGCCCGGCGAGAACATGGAGTTGATGAAGTACGACATGACAGGAGCCGCCACCGTCATCGGCACGATGCGCGCGATTGCTCAACTCAAGCCCTCGATTCCGGTACTTGGCGTGGCGCCGTGTTCGGAAAATCTGCCTTCCGGCAAGGCGACGAAACCGGGTGACGTTTTGAGAGCGATGACCGGAAAGACTATTGAGGTCATCAACACGGACGCTGAGGGCCGGTTGGTTTTGGCTGACGCGATTGCTTACGCCAAGAAACTTGGAGCCACGAAAATCATCGACATGGCCACGCTGACCGGGGCCGTCTCGATCGCGCTGGGCGACGTTCACACGGCGATTCTAGGCACAGATCAGGAGTTGATAGATCAATTCATCGCGGCCGGCAAAGAAGTTGGTGAAAGGTTCTGGCAGTTGCCGCTCGACGATGACTATACGAAGCAAATCAAGAGCGACATTGCCGATATCAAGAACGTCGGTGGGAAAAAAGCCGGCACCATCACCGCGGCCGCATTTCTCAAAGAGTTCGCCGAAGAGACTCCCTGGGCGCATCTGGACATCGCGGGCACAGCCTGGGGCGATCCAGCTACACCTTATCGTTCGAAGGGGCCGACCGGCGTGGCTGTTCGAACCCTGATTGAATTCATTGAGTCGTCGGCCCGCTGAGACCGGCTTTCGGTAGTAACGCAAACGGTTAGTTTGCGATGAGTATGGCATCGACGCACGCGCAAACTAACAGTTTGCGTTACAAGAAATTCGCCCAGGCCGATTCGAAGATGATAATATTTGGCCGTTATTGAAATTGAGCGGCGAGGCCGCTGGTGCGTGAAGTTCCCCTGGCGATGACCGATTACTATCAGGTCCTGGGTATCAAGCAGTCGGCAACCGCGACTGAGATCAAATCCGCCTACCGCAAGCTGGCCCGAAAGCGTCATCCTGACGTCAATCGAGGCTCGGAAAAATCGGCGCGGGAATTTGCGTTATTGTCTCTCGCCTATCACACGCTGATCGATCCGCAGGAACGCGCCTTTCACGATCAGCAACTGATCAAACAACGCAACGGGTCGGCTTCTTCCATTCTGCATTCCGAAAATCCCCATGCGCAGCGAGCTCGCGCGGCTCAGGCGCGTTGGGACCGCGTCGTAAATCAGATTCTCGAGCACGACCGGCACGAGAACCTGGTGAGGCAGCGGGCGGTATTCACGACCGTCTCATTGTTTTTGTCGACGTTTTTTGTGGCCATGATCAAGCCGCCGCTTTGGCAGTCCTTTGGTTTAGCCGGCCGGGGAGTTTTGCTGACGCTCTTTGCCTTGGGTGTTTGGCATCTGATCAAACGGCTGAGAGAGTACTTTCAGCATTACACCTACAAGCCCGATGCTGTTCACTATTCGATAACGCAGGAGGATGATTCTCCTCAGAGGCCGTTTACGAGGTTTTCAGCTTATGCATTTCTTGTCGGCGGTTATGCGATTAGCCTGGGCATTGGGCTTTTGATTGGGTGGCAGGCAACAGACTTCTTTTCCGATCTGACGCTCTTGTTCCGGCATCATGTCCCCGCGTCGGCCAGTACAGGGTTTTCGCCGGCTGCGTCGATCGTCTCGGACCTGGTTTTCTATCCGCCGATAGCAGTTTTAGTAATCGACACGTTGCACCATGTTGCGTCGCGCATCGATACTGGATCGTAATTTAGTGTTAAGGTTTTCAGATGGCTAATCTTCGCACGTTTAGTTTATATGGTTTACGGATTGGGCTTGTGCTGGTTGCCGTTGGATCCTGCGCTAGTGCGTTCGCCCAGACTAGCGATCAGCTCACACCGCGTCAACGTCGAATAGAGCAACAAAAGCAGCGATTGACTTCGGGGGAAGTCGACGAGCGGCGTGATGCCCTGATGAAGTTGGGGGCGATGAAACATGCCGACGCTTCGCGCGCCGCAGTTGCAGGGATTAACGATTCTGATCCGATGGTTCGGGTGACGGCCGCGCACGCGATCACGTCGCTGCCGGCTACGGAGGCGACGACGCTTTTGTTGCCGCTCTTGAAGGATAAGCTGGAATTCGTGCGCCGCGAGGCGGCGTATGCTATCGGTAAGACGCGCAGCCGATCCGCGGTGCAGCCTCTGGTCGAGTTACTGGCGACAGAGAAAGAGGTTTCAGTTCGGACCGCCGCGGTCGTCGCTCTCGGTCATATTCGCGACGAAGCCGCGGTGCCGGCTTTGGCAAACCTTCTTTCGGGCGTTTTTACTAACAAGAAATCAAAGAAACGCGAAGACGATTTCGTGATGCGTTCCGCGGCTCAGGCACTGGGAGAGATTCGCAGCCGCGCCGGCGTTTTGTCTTTGACCGCTGCTCTGACAGACGAAATGAACTCTTTTGATGTCCGTCGCGCTGCGGCTGAGGCGCTCGGCCTGATCGGTGATTCGTCAGCAACCTCGGCCCTTGAAGCTGCGTCGGCTTCCAACGATCCGTACCTTTCCGAAGCTGCGCACGCGGCGCTTCGCCGTCTGCGTCTCGCCAAGAAATGAAAAGGCGCCGAAGCTTTCGCAAGCTCCGGCGCCGTCCTCTGGGGGGCACTTCTCTAGTTAGCTTTCAGACTTTTCTCCGCGACCCTGGCCTTTGCGGGCAGCTTTCTCTTTAGCGGCCTGCGGTATCGGGAGACCAACGCTTCCCGATCGCGCTGACAGCGGCTCTTCATCATTCGCAGCCGGAGCCATGTCTGAAATCAACGCGCCGCCCGACAGCTTCGAAAACACCAGCTTGTTGGTTTGACGGTTGATAGCCACGTTTACCAAATCGCCGAGTCCGATCTGTCCAGTCGCTACCAGATTCGACAACGGATAAACCAGGAATCGCTCGACGGCGCGTTTCAGATGGCGCGCGCCATACTTATAGTCAATACCTTCCTGCAGCAGCATGTCTTTCGCTTCATCGGAACACTGAAAGACAAACTTCGTTCCGGCAGACATCATGATGCGGTCCTGCACGGACTGCAATTCGAGGTCGAGAATCGCCCGCAGGTGATGTTCTTTCAAAGATCGGAAAACCACGACCTTGTCGATGCGGTTCATGAATTCCGGCGAGAACTTACGCCGCGCAGCCTCGACTGCGGTACGATAAATCTTTTGATCGACTTCCGTGTCATGCGGGTTCTTCACACCTTTGCCAGGCGCAAAGCCGATGCCGCCGGAAATTAATTCAGACATTTCTCGAGCGCCAAGATTGGAAGTCATGATCACCATGCACTTCGAAAAATCAACGCGTCGATTGTCGCCCAGCGTCAAAGTCGCCTTATCAAGGATGCCGAGCAACAGTTGCCAAAGCGAGTCGGAAGCCTTTTCGATTTCGTCGAAGAGGACGAGCGTCAGCTTCAAATCCTCAGTATGCGTGCGGTCCAGGTTCTCCTGCGTCAGCATCGGCGAGGTTTCGCGATGACCGAGGTATCCCGGAGGCGAGCCGATCAGTTTGGCGATTTCATGCGAATGCTGAAATTCCGCGCAGTCTATCTTCACGACCCCGTTGGTGTCACCGAACAGAACTTCGGCGGCGGCCTCGATAACCCGCGTCTTGCCTGAGCCCGTCGGACCAAGGAAAAGCATTGTGCCGATTGGCCGTGCCGGCGGATTCATACCGGCCAGGAAAATCTGGTAGAGCCCGCTCATGCGTCTTACGGCGCGCTCCTGCCCGACGATTCTGGCTCCAAGACGCTCCTCGAAGTCCTGTGCGCGCGGACTCTTTTGGTCCGGATCTAAGAAGACCGTTTCGTCTAGCTGTTTATCTGGGGCACTCATTTCTTTTTTCAGTTCAGCAATCACGTTTTTGTCTCGGCGGCAACGGCTGGGGACCTTTTGGGCCATCTGGCCGTCGCTGCGGATCCTCCGCAGCTATCTATGCAAAGAACGATCCGCTGCGTCCATTGATGCGCGATCAGGGTTTCACGTTTCCTTTTCAATAAACTTCCGCGAACTCGCGCATTGGAAAAAACGTCTACGCTATATATACGACTCCCGGAGAAATGTCACCCAAAATATTGCTGCCTTAGTTCAAAAATATTTCGCCGCCTGGCTACTTCAAATCTACACACCTGACACTTATCGGCACAAAACGGCTGACAATTCGTGTATTTGATAATTGAGCGCAGAAAGCGCAGGGAGGGAAACTATACGTAAAGGGATTGCTGCTGGCGCTAATGGTTCGAGAGGGCCAAAACCCTCTCGACCATTATTTAATCGTAGTACTCGAGCCCAAGGTGAGTGATGAGATCCTCACCGCGCAGATGCCGCAGAGTGTTCTTTAGCTTCATCAGTTGGATGAAGATGTCGTGTTCCGGATACAGAGTTGGCGCAGTCATGGGTGATTTGAAATAGAACGACAACCATTCCTGCACACCCTTCATTTTCATTCGTTGGGCCAGGTCGAGAAACAAGGCCAGGTCCAAAACAATAGGCGCGGCCAGGATTGAATCGCGGCAAAGGAAATCGATCTTGATTTGCATCTTATAACCGAGCCAGCCAAAAATATCGATGTTGTCCCAACCCTCTTTGTTGTCGCCGCGCGGTGGATAATAGTTAATGCGGACCACGTGCGAGAAGTCCTTGTAGAGTTGAGGATACACGTCGGGCTGAAGGATATATTCCAGCACCGAAAGTTTTGATTCTTCCTTGGTTTTGAACGAATCCGGATCGTCCAGAACCTCGCCGTCACGATTGCCGAGAATATTCGTCGAGTACCAACCGTGCAGGCCCAGCATGCGCGATTTCAGCCCCGGCGCCAGAATCGTTTTCATCAGCGTCTGGCCGGTCTTGAAGTCCTTACCGCAAACGGCCACGCCCTGCTGGTTCGCTAAATCCATCAAAGCCGCAACGTCTACCGTCAGATTCGGAGCGCCGTTGGCGAAAGGGATGCCCGACTTCAACGCGGCGTAGGCATAAACCATCGACGGCGGAATCGCTTTATGATTTTCACGCATCGCCTGTTCGAAAGTCTGCAAATTGCGATGCACAGCGTGCGGCTTCATAAAGATTTCGGTTGACGCCGCCCAAATCATCACCAGCCGGTCGCATTTGTTTTTGCGCTTGAACTCGGCGATCTCCTCGATTAGCTGCTTTGCGAGGGTGAGCTTGTTCTTTCCCTCTTTTACATTCGTTCCGGTCAGGCGCTTGACGTAGGTCTGATCAAAGACCGCCTTCATCGGTTTGATTTTTTGCAACTGCTTTTTCAGTTTGTTGAGAAGATCTTTTTCGAGCACGCCGGCATGCATCGCCGCATCGTAGGCAGAATCAGGAAAAATGTCCCACGCGCCAAAGACCAGGTCGTTAAGATCGGCCAAGGGCACAAAATCTTTTATTTTTGGGACGCGGTTGTCCGTGCGCTTGCCCAGACGAATGGTCCCCATCTGAGTCAGGCTGCCAACAGGGTCAGCTAAACCCTTTTTGATTGCTTCGACGCCCGCGATGAACGTTGTACTGACAGCTCCGAGCCCGACCAGCAAAACTCCGAGCTTTCCTTTAGCCGGCGCGATTTCAGCGCCTTTCTTTACCGGCATTCTACGAATTATCCTCCGAAAGAAATGAACAGATTAGCGAGACTGTTGATGATACATGAGACCGGATCGATTCGCACGTGAGGGTGGCACAGACTTCAGTCTGTGAGGTTCGCGGAATCCACGTAACTCAGATTGAGTACTATCGCAGCTTCAGCATCTTCGCCGGATTATTTGTCATTAAGGCATGGACTCGGCTTTCCCGAGCGCGGGCGACCCACGACGGGTCGTCGACTGTCCAAACGACTGGGTTAAGGTTGGCTTCCAGTGCCTGAGCGAGGATGCGAGGCTTGGCAATAAGGTGATGGAGAAGAATCTCACTTGCTTCTGATTTCAGCGCGCTCGAAATGATCTTGCTAACGGATTTGGTTGCTCGTTGGCGTGGCCCGAACAAAGCGCCGGTGCGGATTGAAGGATCCATCTCCTTAACCGCTGCGATGGCCGGCAGGTTGAAACTGATGACGATAACTCGATCATGAAAACTGTGACGCTGGATGATTTCGACCACGGCGGCCGCCAGCGATAAATTTGATTTCTTTTCCCGGGCCGCTTTCATTTCCACGTAGCAGACGGTGTTTTGCCGCGGTGAATTCACCATCAGCTTGAAGACGCTCTCCAACGTCGGCACAGTCTGTTTCATATACTGAACACGGGCCAGCGCCCGGTGCCGTCGATTGAACAAAGTGCCGACATCTATTTGGCCCAGCTCTTCGGAAGTCAATCGCGCAACGCGCGACTTACGCAGGCTGGAGTGTAATAAAGACGGATCGTGGATAACTATGGGGACGCCATCGCGCGCCAGACGCACGTCCAGCTCGATTCCGTTCGCGCCGTCCTCAAATGCTCGAGCGAAGGCAGCGAGAGTGTTCTCAGGCGCCAAAGCGGACGCCCCGCGATGACCGATGATAAGCGGTGATTTGTTGAGCGGGATCAAGTCGAGTTCGGAGTGAACTTAATTGGCTCGAACGGGTTCAGGATAGCTAACTTGCTTGAGCTTGATATCAAACGTACCCATGTCAACTTTTAGCTGGGCCCTGACGGGAAGCCGGCGAGCGTCCTCAGTGACCCAGATCGAAAGTTTGCCTTTCGCGCGCACGGCTGCGTTATCGCCGAACAGCGCCGGTTCAATGCGAATTGCGTTCACCCGTCCCAGAACGGTATCAATTTCTTTTCGTTCAAGCACGGCGACGGACAAAGTAAACACACGCCCCGCATCTGTGACCGGCACATCAAAGGATTTTCCCACTTCAAGTTTTTGCGTGCGCAGGTAGTAGATGACCGTCAGAACATCCTGGATTGGTTCAGAAAAATCGAAATAGCCCGCTTGCGGATTCGGAGAAACCTCTCGCCACAGCACTCGATTTTTTTCGTGGTCATAGACCGCGTCCAGAACGCGCTTGCGTTTACCTTGCTCTTCAACTTTGTCTGTTCTTAACACTCTGAAAGGTTCGACGTCGACCGTGGACTCGACATGTTGATGAAACTTGAAGCCGGCGATGCGGGTGAACAGACCCCTGCTGACCACGTCCCCGGTCAGACGGATTACAGTTACGTCGTCCGCTCCACGGGCGATGTTTTCGCTCACGGCCTTGAACCGAAATTCGGCAACGTCAACGCCGCGCAACAGGCCGCGCGTGAATTCTCCCTGATAAATCAATTCTTCACCGCGTTCAAACGGGAGCGGCTCAGGACGCGTTTGTTGGCCCTGAGCTAAAACTGACGCCAGCGCCAGAACCAACAGCGAGGCGATGACCCGGAGAAGGGAGGCCGATTTCTGAAAACGACGTTCGCTCATTTGAAAAAAATTGCTTTGGCCGCCAGTAACGCCCAGGCGATCAAAGTTCCGACGGCCGCGCGATATTCACGATAACGAAGATACAGAGCGCTATCGAAATTGGTCTCGTTTTGCCTGTAGGGAGAAAACCGCGGCCAGAAAAGGGGAACCTCACTCGCATACCGTTCATATTTCCTGCCGAACAGCTCGGAGAGCGTCTCGGATTCGACGCGCATCACGGGGAGATAGATGCCCAGAATCATTAGGACGAAAACGATCACGAGAAAGGCTCGACCGGCCGCAATGGTAAATCCCAGGCCCATGATGAAGCTGCCAAGATAGAGTGGGTTGCGCGTGTACGCGTACGGCCCCGTCGTAGCCAGCGATTCATTCTTCTTCAAATGACCTGAGGCCCAGGCTCGCAAGCCCAGACCGGGCAGCGCCACGATGGCGCCCGCCAACAGAGTCCAAACCGTCGGTTGGGCGAAAAACAAAAAAAGCGCCGCGCACAAAAAGCCGAGCGGCACGCGCCAGCGCTGCATCCATGTTCCACCTCTAGCCAATCGATACCAATCGAGCGGGCGCGATGTGCCCTGCTCGTTGAAGCCGATCCGTGACTGCATGAAGGACCCGCTCGACATCAATGTCCATGCAGATCCATTGCGAACAAGCTCGCCGGTGACAGTTCTCGCGACACCCAATGTCATTTCGTTCGACGCAGATATCATCTCGATAAGGACTGCCATTGCGCCACCATTCAGTCGGGCCGAGCAAACCAACCACCGGCGTGCGCATGGCGATCGCGAGGTGAGTCGGCCCGGTCTCGCCGCCCACATAAACCTGGGCGTTTCGGGCCAGGGCGCAAAAACCTTTCAAAGTTACGGAAACGGCGCGAGCCCGTCCGGACTTAGACGAAGACAACGCACGTTCGGCCAGCTCTTTCTCACCGGGACCTACGGTCACCAGCGATTGCAACCCGAAGTGATTCCACAGTTCGTCGGCCAACGCGCCAAACTTTTCAGCACTCCAGAGCTTGGTCGGCCAGCCACCGCCGGGATTCAGGATGGCGTAAGGGCCGTCCGTTCCCGCCGCCGCCAAAGCTTCGCGCTCATGGCTCTCGTCCAGCGCGATTGGAAACTCCCACGCGGTTTCGTCGACAGGAACGGGAATGCCGAGGGCGGATTCAACCAGCGTCAGGTTTTTTCTGATGACGTGCGAACCCTGCGGAATGTTAACGGTTTGGTGGAGCAGGAAGCGGCTGGCCGGCTCGCGAAGGGCCTCGCGGTCAAACCCGTAGATGCGTCGCGCGCCGGAAAGCCGCGCAACCATGGCCGATTTGATTAATCCCTGGAAATCTAAGGCTAGATCGAAGGCCGAGGCGCGTAGCAGACGTAACTGCCGGCGCGGTGCCCGCAGCGTCTCCCCAGACATCAGCCCGCGCCTCAGGGCCTTCGTGTCGATTTCGATGAGTCGATCAAGAAGCGGGTTGTCTCTTAAAATTTCAGAAGTTCGTTGTTCTACAACCCAGGAGACTTCGGCGGCAGGCAAAGACCGACGGATGGCCGCCAGCGACGGCAACGTGTGGACAATGTCCCCGATACTGCCAAGTCTTACGATTAGAATCCGCATTTTCGGATTATTAGAGGCGCGATCGCCTGCCGTGCGCCGATCGTACCACAGGCACGGCGCGGATTGTTTTTGATCCAGCACGGTCCAGGCTGAATTTATGAATTTTCATCCGAATATTTGAACCGTTCGCCCGGTCGTCAGCGCGACTGCGCGATCAAAAACTTCTTGGACCGCAATAGCGGTCATGCACCGATGGTCGATAGGGCAGTCCCGGAGCATGCACGGAGCGCAATCAGGTGGATGGCGGATAATCGCCGCCGCCGGCGACAGCGGATAGGTCGTTAGTGGATTAGTAGGTCCAAAAATGACCAGCGTCGGGGTCCCGACCGCCGCGCCGATGTGGGCGGGACCGGTGTCGTTGGTTATCAGCACGTCCGCGATGCTGATGATCGCGATAGCTTCACTGACGGTAGTCTTTCCGGTCAGCACGATGGGCTGATGCCTTGATCGACTCGAGACCTCCGTAGATACGTCCATCTCCGCCGGTGAACCAATCAGGGCGACGTCCATTCCCGATTCAGCCAATCGGTCGGCCAATTCCGCGTAACGCTCCGCCGGCCACCGCTTGGCCCGGCTATTTACCGATCCCGGACAGAGGATTGCCAAAGGCTTTCCGGCTCGAGCCCCCGCCTGAGTAATCATGCGGCGGGCGGCTTCTTTGCGCTCGTCAGAGACTGTCAGGTTGAAGTGCGTCTCAGTCTCGGCAACCGAAGAAGTACCAAGCAGAGCACGCTCCAACTCCGCAACAATATTCAGGTAGTAAAAGCTTTCGTGTCTCTGGTCTTTCCAGACAGGAGGGGGAATCGCGGTCGTTAGCAGCGACCCACGCCGATCCGTGTCGTAGCCGACTCTGAGCTGCACGCCGGCAAGCCATGCGGTGACGGCTGCGGCAAACGCATTTTGAAAAAGCACCGCGAGGTCGAATCGGCGTTGACGCCACTCGCGGGCGTTCTTCAATACTGAAAACGTGCCCCGTTCGGCCACTAATATTTCATTAGCAAGATCCGAGTCGATAAATATGTCTGCTGTACCCGGGTAACACGCGAGAGTGATTTGGGCCATCGGAAAAATTCGACGCAGTTCATTCAGTGCGGGCAGACTCATGATCGCGTCGCCAACCCATGTTGGCGTGCGAACGACAATGCGCTTGATTTCGCTTGCGGGCTTCGCCAAAGGAATGTCTCTTCCGAACCGCCGTTAGGCGCGCAATATTTATAGTTTAGGCGATGACAAAAATCTTAAGCTCCTTTATGAGCGAAATGTACATTCCGCTCCTAAAGGAGCTTTATTCTAGTTCACAGAGCCGTTGACCATAAACCTTCGGATCCGCTGGAGCCGAAGGCACTCTGCAACGTCGCTTTTTACAACAGACTCCGCAGACCTTCCTCGATCCCAATTTCCGGTCGCCATCCCAATTCGGTTTGGATGCGGGCCAAATCCGAGACGTAATTTAACGGCACCGGCGCCGGCAACGGATTACTTTCGTCGATCACGGGTGCGCATTCGATCATCTGCCCGACCTTGTCGATGATCTCACGCAGTGAAAGAGCATTCTCATGACCGCCGCCGAGGTTGTACAACCCGTGTGTCACAGGAGAATCAATGAAAGCCCGGCAGGCCCTCGAGAAATCATCAACGTGCAGCAAGTCGCGGACGGGCTTGCCTTCGAGCGGTAGGCGGATGGTCCAGCCTCTCTTCACCGATTCGACATAATGGGTGACAAAGCCACTGTCATTGCCCTCTGATGGTCGCGCATACACGGTCGAAAGCCGAAAGATGCATGAGCGAAAGTCGCGCTGCGCTGCATAGTATTCAACGTATTTCTCGGCAACGAGCTTGGACCACTCGAGCGCGCTGTGGTTCGAATAGTCCGTCACGCAAGTCTCAGGCACCTCATCAAAGTTGTCCGCATGCGGGCCATAGACATCTTTGGTGGATGCAAAAATGAAGATCGAATTCGGCGACATTTCGCGCAGAAGATTTACCGTGCCTTCGACGTTTGTGCGAAAACAATCTTCGGCCTCATCCGGATTCTTGCTGAGATGTGCCGCGAGATGGATTACGACTTCGTAGGCCCCGGCGCGAGCGGCATCGAGCGGGCTGAGAATGTCCAGATGCGAACGGCGCGACAGGTCTTCAGCTTCGAAGAATCGCCGCACGTGAGTGCCGAGGTAACCACTGCCGCCTGTGACAAGAATTCTCAAGATAAAAGTTTTCGAGTTTCGAGTTTTGAGTTCGGGATTTGAATTCGTCGCGCAACTCGAAACCCGAAACTAAGAACCAGAAACTAGGTTTGGCCCCGCGCCAATTGATCAAGCTTCGCCAGCCCTTCCGCGCGACCGATGGCAATCAGGATGTCACCGGTTTCGATCTTGCAATCACCGGCGGGACTGAAAATCGTCTCACCGTTCTGACGCCGGATGCTGATAATCACGACGTCGAGTTCACGTCTGATTGGCGTCTCGCTTAATTCGCGGTCGACTAAAGGCGACGCCGAGTTAACTTCCACCTGCTCAAAAACAAGTCCCAGTTCATTAGCCGTAATCGAATCCATGAATTCACTCACGGCAGGTTTTGTGAGCGCGACGGCGATGCGGTGACCGCCAATGATGGTTGGCGCGACCACATGATTTGCGCCGGCTCGCAATAGTTTTGCCTCAGCCTGTTCTTCGGCGGCGCGCGCTACGATGCGCATTTGGGGATTAAGATCCCGAGCGGTCAGCACCACATAGACATTGTCGGCGTCGTTGGGAAGACAAGCAGCGAGACCGCGCGCGTGCTCGACCCGAGCTTCGCGGAGAGTCTCTTCGAGGGTCGCATCGGCCACCAGGACGTTAACGCCTTTCTGGCTGAATTCCGCTGCGCGTTCCTGATCGTTTTCGATTACAACAAAGTCTTCGTTCGTAGCCAGTAGATCCCGCACCAGGTGCGATCCGACCCGGCCAGATCCGCAGATGATGAAATGATCATGAAGCTTGCGCATTCTCTTTGATTGCCTTCGCTGTCCGAACGTAGAAAGCAACTCGGATTGGACGACAGATTGAACTATGGTCGAGGCGCCGAGCGCAACTCCGCCTACGCCAATGAACATTATCAGCACCGCAAAGATGCGGCCCGACACGCTGTGCGGCGTGACGTCGCCGTAGCCGACCGTGGTCAATGTCTGGACCGTCGCGTACAAACTGTCCGCCAATGACCATCCTTCGATCAGCCGGAAACCGAGTGTGCCTAATACGATTGAAAATGCCAGAGCGGCCAGGGCATACCGAATTTGAAAGATTGTTCGTCGTCGATATCGAACCGGGACGGGCATGACGTGTCAGAAAAGTGTCGGCTTTCAGCGTTTCAGAACCGGGAGCGTTAGCGACCGGATCAGCGCGCAACGTCGATCCTGATAAAGGTGTTATTCATGTTCGTTCCATGGAAGTCGCGTCTTAATCCGGTCGCTGGCGCTCCCGGTTCTGACACTTTATTTCCTCTTCCACCGCACGCCGTCTTTTGTATCTTCCAGGACGATTCCTCGTTTGGCGAGTTCATCGCGAATTTCGTCTCCACGGCTGAAGTCACGACGATGACGCGCTTCCTGCCGCTCGTCAATCAACTTCTGAATCTCATCGTCGAGCATTTCCGCCTTCGACTCGCCGAATACGCCCAGGACGCTATCAAAACGATCGATCGCGGCGAGTATCTCGCGCTGATTGTCTTCACCTAAGGTCCCGCGCGCCAGGGCTGTGTTCACTTCGCGTGTGAGATCGTGAATAGCGGCCAGCGCGACTGAAGTATTCAAGTCATCGTCCATGCCGGCCTCGAACTCTTCGAGTGCTTTCTTAGTAAGCGCAGAGATTCCTTCGTCGCTTCCGGTTTCGGCCCGCGCTTCGTTTAGTCGCGCGCGAAAATCGCGCAGGCTCGCAACCGTCTTCTCGGCGCCACGCAACGCATCGAAAGTGAAGTTGAGTTGTTTGCGAAACGGCACGCTCAAAAGAAAATAGCGAACTCCCGCCGGCGTAAAACCTTTCGCTGACAAATCACGAAATGTGTAGTAGTTGCCTTTCGACTTGGACATGGTTTCGCCTTCAACCTTCAAGTGTTCGAAGTGAAACCAATAGCGCACGAATTGCTTGCCGGTAGCGCCTTCGCTCTGGGCAATCTCGTTTTCGTGATGCGGAAAGACCAGATCAATTCCGCCCAGGTGCAAATCAAAAGTCTCGCCTAAATACTTCATCGACATCGCCGAACATTCGATGTGCCAACCCGGCCGTCCGCGCCCGACACTCGCGTCCCAGGCCGGCTCGCTATCGTTATCCGGCGCCTTCCAAAGAGCAAAGTCGCGCGCATCTTCTTTTTCGTATTTGTCTGTGTCGATGCGCTCACTGGCGCCCGCGACGTTGCCGGCGAAGTTAATCTTCGAAAGCTTTCCATAATCCGGAAACGAAGTGATGCGATAGTAAATCGATCCGTCCGATCGATAAGCGTGGTTGTTGCGCTCGAGTTTGTCGATCAACTCAGACATCTCGTTGATGTGACGCGTCGCGCGCGGCGCGACCTCCGGTCGCTGGCAACCCAAAGCGTCGAAATCTTCCCAAAACGCTTCGATATACTTCGCGGTGTAATCGTCGAGCGTCTGTTTGTTCTCTGCGGCCTTGGCGATGATCCGGTCGTCAACGTCGGTAAGGTTCATGACCTGTGTCACGTTATAGCCTTTGAACTTCAAGTAACGACGAATCACATCCGCCGCGATCGCCGAACGAAAATTTCCGATGTGTCCAAAATCCCAAACCGTCGGCCCGCAGTAATAGAACTTAACTTCGCCTTCGACCATCGGGCGAAATTCTTCAAGCTGACCTGAAAGGGTGTTGTGGATGCGGAGCATTGAAAAGGAGGATAGGGAAGGAAGGGAAGTGAGTCAAACGTCATGCTTTTGTAGGGGCGTCCCAGCGATAACGTAGTTTGTTGCTGCTCCGTACTGCGCGAACGGGTGGACCTCAACGATAATACGCGCCCCCTGGCAACATCCTCGTCATGACTCGAATTCGATGCAGTTGCGATGAAGGAAACCCTGGCCTTTGCGTTCCAGCCGGTTGAAGACGCCACGCCGTTCGCATCCCTGACTATACGACGACAGCTTCGCGGGCCGAAAGTCGAATCGGATAGGCCTAAAAGGTCGCACCAAGACATAAGAAAAAGGCGCGACGACAACCCGTATCGCGCCTCGGTCAAAGGTTGATGCCTAGTGACTAGGCTGCTCGTCGGTTATAGGGTGATCGATTCGCCGGCTTTAGTGAAATGCGCTTACTGCTCGCTTTCGACCGGACAGAGTCCTCCGTGCGGCCCAATTTCAAACCTATTACCCGCGTCGGTGTGTTCTGTTTAGCCAGCTTCTTGAGCTGGCTGACATCCCCTTTAGACCATTCCTTACCAGTGTTTCTTGTGTACTTAGCCATTATTGAGACGCCTCCATGCAAGAACATTTTAACTCACTTTCCGCTGTTGCGTTAGCCGCTATTTGCGGGCATGAGTTTTCGTTGTTCATCCTCCGGCAACCTGTTGAATTCGGTCCGAAACACATAGACGAATTCAGGTTTCGCAAGGCCACGAATCTCAATCTGAATAAGAATGAAGTGGCGATACCAGTTACTGCCCTCCTCCTCTTCGAGCCCCTTCTTGGTAAATCCGAATGAGAACGCATCATTCGCGAGCTTCTGCAGCCGCGCTGCAACATTAATGCACATCCCAACGTAATCATTGCCGTTAGCTATCGAAGTAACTTGACCCTGTGCTATACCACAGCGGAGCATTAATGGTGGTCGCGTGAATTCCTTGATGTTCTTTTCTAGGAAAACGTCTACATAATCTGAACATATAATATCAAACGCCTGAACGATATTCCGCCGCGACTCCAGACTCACATCGGTTACATCCCAAATAAGAAGAACTCCGTCACCCAGAAACTTTCCAAAAATCGGCAAGTGACTCCAGAGGACAACATCATCACCATCCTCTGTCTCAAGTAACTCTTGGCGGATCTTCTGAAATAGCCATTTGAGAAAGCGGTCAAGAAAGCGAGGCACTTCGTGCTGTGGATCTCTCTGATCACAGAACGGCGTGAAGCCTTGGAGGTCGAGAATTACGGCTAGCCCTTCGAACGTCTTTTTGCGTTTCGCCAAATCGGACAGACCAATAAAACCCTGATGAAAGTTGTCAAAGAAACTCCTACGCACCCAATATCTATCTGCGTCAGGGCTCTTCTGCTTGTACTTCGGTTCTCTCTTGGACACTTCGTTTCCTAATTTGCGCGATTACACTGTCCGCACAATTACTTGCTCAGAGCCGCCGCGATCTTGCGTGTGTTCACGGACGGGACGCCCGTGCCACCTTATGTGCTTCTCGAGAAATGCTCGAAGCCCTGCGCTTGCAAATCCCACTCGCGATTCTTCTCGCGAATGCGAATTACTCCGGAGGTGTTATTAATTTCACCAACTCTGGAAATAGTCACACCGTCGACTTTCTTCGGCAGCCGCGAAACATTCTCAGGCGCGACCGTGAACAGCAATTCAAAATCTTCTCCACCGTGCAGCGCCAACGCCAGGGGATCGAGCGCGCGGCGGCCGCAAAGGTGCCGCACGTCGTCGTCGAGAGGAATCGCAGCCGCATCAATGGTTGCGCCGACGTTGCTTTCTTTGCAGAGATGGTTGAGATCTGATGACAAGCCGTCACTCAGGTCGATCATCGCCGAAGCGAGTTGCTGCTCGCCTAAGACGATGCCCCAGCCGACGCGGGGTTGGGGTTGGAGTTGACGGAGAAGCAGGGTTTGGATGGCGTCGTCGTCCCAGCCTCTCACAGCGGGAGAGGGGAAGACAGCTCCCGGTGACCCGAGTTCGACACTTGCGCCAAGTTCGATCAATTTCAATCCGGCCGCGGCGCCTCCGAGATTTCCGGTTACGTAGATTTGATCGCCCGGCCGTGCGCCTGAACGTTTCACGGCCGCGCCGGATGCGACTTCGCCCAAAATGATCGAGTCGATGACTATGCCGTCTTTTGTTTCGGAGATGTCGCCGCCGGCAAGAGTTACACCGTAACGATCAGCCAACGCGAAGAAGCCTTCATAGAATTCATCTTTGAAGTTTGTCTTCCACTCTTCACGCGACATTCCGATGGCCAGAAACGACCAGAAGGGCCGCGCGCCCATCGCGGCAATATCCGAAAGAGAAACGGCGAGAGCTTTATGTCCTAGCAGGCGGGCGGGCGTTGCGCCTCGATGAAAATCAACTCCTTCGATCAGGAGATCTGTCGTGACAATCAAATCACGACCCGCAGCCTCGCTGATGATCGAAGCATCGTCGCCGATGCCGGTCAGTACTCGCGTTGAGTGTCTGCGTGAATTTGCCTGACTACGAAGACTTTCGATGAAATCGAATTCATTCATGCGCGGTAGCGCGAGCGTTTAGGTTGCGGACGACATTCCAAGTCTCTGTGAAACTCTGCGGAACTCTGAGTCTCTGTGGTGAATCTTACTTTAGCAACGACCAACCACAGAGCCACAGCGCGGCTTTTAGCCGCAACCAAAAATGTTAACGCCCCATGACGCAAGTACCGGATAATGGGTTTGCGAAAACTCAACCGGAGGAGCGTCATGGAGCGCTTTTTGAAACGGCACAAAGGCCGCGTCCTCGGCACTATAGCAGGTTTTGATCGCGTTTTGTTCCGAGGTAACTTGAGTTCGATATGTCACCTTGGGGGCATGGACCGATTTATGTCGAGCCAGAGAGTTCTTTACAAGGACTTCAAACCGTTCGTGGAGAAGATCTCTGAGCGGGTGAAGGACCATGCCAAACAGTTGGCGGCGGAGGCGCACCGCCCCTTTATCTACCTGGCGTCTGCGGGCGTCTCGAAGGAAGAGAGAGCCCGGGAAATTATGGAACAAGATCAGATTAGCGAGGGCCTGATTTGTGTGCTGTCTTGTCTCGAGCCCTGTCGCTCGTTCGGGATTCGTCGGGATGCGCCGAGTAAGCGGTTGCAGCTGATCAAAAGTGAGCGCAAGTGTCTGCATCTCTACTTCTATTTCGCCGACCGCGAATTTGGCTTGATGCACGTGCGTTTGCAGACCTGGTTGCCACTGAGTATTCAAGTCTGTCTCAATGGCCGCGAGTATTTGGCCAGGCAGATGAAGCAGGCCGGCATCGGCTTCGAGCAGCAAGGTAACTGCTTTACCCGGATCGCTGACTTGCGCCGAGCGCAGCAACTCAGTGATCAACTGACCACGCGGAACTGGAGCAAGTTTCTGCAAGCGCTGGCCCGCAAAGTTAACCCCTGGCTCGATCCTAAAGGCGAACTCAGCTTGCGACCTTACTACTGGACCATCCGCGAAGGAGAATACGCCACTGACGTTCTGTTCACTGACCCGGGGGCCTTGGCGGCCACCTATCCCGCCCTGATCGACCACGCCATGAAGCAATTTCATAGTGAAGATGTATTGCGGTTTCTGGGCCGCCGAACTAATTGCCGCCACAATGGCGAAGTACGAACTAGTCTGCAACGACGAATCGAAGGTTTGCGCATCAGGCATTGGGTCGAAGAGAACTCGATCAAGATGTACGACAAAGCTGGCAGCGTGTTGCGAGTGGAAACGACGATCAATAATCCGAGGCGTTTTCAGGTGCGCCGACGGAAGACAAATAAAGCCGGGGTAGTAGTCATGAAATGGCTGCCCCTGCGTAAAGGCATTGCCGATATCAGCCGGCGCGTGGCGGTTTCGCGCGCGGCTAATGAGCGCTATTTGGAGGCGCTCGCCGTGGTAGGTGAACCCACTCCGTCGCACCAGTTGCTGGATCAGGTAAGTAAACGGGTCGAGCGCCAGGGTCGAAAGTTTCGGGCGCTGCGACCCATTAGCCCGGAAGATAGTCGCGTCTTCAGTAAGGTCCTGCGAGGTGAATTCCTGATCCAGGGAATCCGCAACCACGACTTGCGCCAGCACTTGTATCCACAAACCAACTACGACCCAGACCAGCGTCGCAAGGACTCGGCGCGGGTCACCAGATACTTGGGGCTGCTGCGATCTCATGATCTGATCTATCGGGTACCCAAAACCAACTATTACCGGGTTACCAAACAGGGCCATGAAGTTATGTCTACAGCAGTCAAATTTCGCCATACCAGCGTGGCCCTTTTGGCTGCCTGAAACTTTGTTAGAAAAACAAAATTCTGCAGACTTGTTACACAGAGAACCACAGAGGATGCACGGAGAAGAAAAGTACGAATCAAAAAGAACTGCTGGCTGACGCAAACTGACAGTTTGGGTTACAGATTTCGGCGCAACGACTCCAAACCGCCTTCGATCGTCTCAATCGAAGTTGAAAACGAGAAACGTACGTGACCTTCGCCCTGCGGTCCAAAGACCACGCCCGGCACAGTGGCGACTCTTGCTTTATCGAGCAGAAACTCTGAGGCCTCGCGGCTGTCACTGCTGATCGAAGTCACGTCAGGAAAAGCATAGAACGCACCCGCCGGCGGCGCGCACGTCAGACCGAGCTCATTCAGTCCGCCGATCAAAAGGTCTCGTCGCTCGCGATAAGCGGCACGCGACGTCGCCAAAAAATCTGACTCAGTTGTGAATGCGGCCAGGGCGGCCCACTGGGTCGGAGTCGAGACGCCGTTCGAAGAGTAGAGGGCGGCCTTTGCCAGACCAGTCATCCACGGCTCGCGTGCGACCGCATAGCCGATTCGCCAGCCGGTCATCGCGTATGACTTCGACAGGGTGAATGTCGTGATGGTCCGATCGAACATTCCCGGCAGCGACGCGATGGAAACGTGCTCACCGTTATAGACGAGATCTTCGTAGGCTTCGTCGGCGATTACGACTAAGTCTCGATCAATCGCGAAGCGTGCCACCTCTTCAGTTTCCTCGCGAGTGAAGACAACGCCGGAAGGGTTCGTCGGCGTGTTGAAGTAGATCACCCGAGTTCTCTCGGTGGCATATTTGGCCAGCGTTTTGCTGACGCCTTCTGCGCGCGCTTCGTCAGTTGGCACCACGATGAACCGCCCACCGCAATGAGCGACCAAATCTTTGATCGGCGTCCAATAAGGCGAAAAGATTAGTACCTCGTCTTCGGGATCGACCGTTGATTGAAACGCTGCGAATAGTCCCTGCATCCCACCGTTCAGGACGATCACGTTCTGCGCTGTTGCATCAATACCATTTCGATTTTTAATCTTGTCGGCAATCGCCGCACGCAATTCCGGAATGCCCGACGAAGGCGCGTAACGAGTTTTGTTCTCCTGAACTGCGCGGGCGATTGCGTCCTTAATATAGTCGGGAGTGGGGCGATAAGGTTCGCCGCCTTCAAACTGATAAACCTCGGCGCCCTGGGCGCGGAGCTCCATCACGCGGTTGCGAATTTTCACAATGTCAGAAAAGCCAACTTCGTCCAGGCGCTTGGCGAGACGAAAGGCAGCAGCAGATGCGGGCACTTTGGTGTGAACCTCCGAACCAAAACGAGGATTATGATTGGATAACGCGCGATTATAGCTGGCACCTCGCGAGCCGTCCAATTGAGGACCGAAGAAATGTACCGCAGGCTGTCAAGCCTGCGGCGGTCATGAGTTGTGATGAAGATAAGGCGCAGACTGGACAGCCTGCGCTACAGTTGCTGAGCCCCCTTGAAGCAAAACCTGAGCTTCTGCCGCTTCAGACGATACGTTTAATCCTTCAGCTTAACTGCCAGAGGCTAAATGTAACTGTTGACACTGAATTCACGGCACAGTACCATTCGCCTGCATTCGGGTTGACCGTCAAGCCAGGGCGTAAAACGCTTCGCATTCAGTTCCCAATATGAGCCAGGCAGCCGCCGCGATTCCTCAAAAACTTTTTTTCAAGATCGGTGAGGTTTGTGAGCTTGCCGGTGTGCAGGCGCATGTGCTCAGGTACTGGGAAACTGAGTTCCCAATGCTGGCCCCACAAAAAAACCGCGCCGGCCAAAGAACGTATCGGCGCCGCGACGTCGAGATGGCTTTACGAATCAAGGAATTGTTGTACGACGAGCAATACACGATTGCCGGCGCCAAGAAGAAATTGGCTAGTGAGATCCGCGGAACTGGACGCGAGACGCCTGACGCGCCGCAAGCGAAAGCGCCAGTTCGGAGTCTGCAACCACCACCTTCCCTGGCCGCCCGATTTAGTTCGGCTCCAACTCCGGCTCCAGCTCCGGCACCGACAAGCCCTGCGCCCGAGTTGACCGCGGATCAACGTGCATCGCTAAGGCAGATTGCTGAACAACTTCGGGAGATCCTGGATCTGCTCGATGAAGGCGATAAAGCGAGGGAAGCCCTGCGCTCGCGCGAAGAGATTTAACCATCCCGCGCGTTTGACAAAGCAACTTTTCCGGCGATACTGAAATTAGTTTGACGGGACGTGGCGCAGCCTGGTAGCGCGCACGCTTGGGGTGCGTGAGGTCGCGAGTTCGAATCTCGCCGTCCCGACCAATTCAAAATCAACCCCACGGGACGACTAAAGGTTGACCGTGATGATGGGGGCGCCCAGGTCTATCGGGCGTCCCAGGTCGCGGGCCCTGAATTTTTCGCCTATTACGCAGGCGTCAAGTTACGTCAGGCGGCGGCGGAATCCGCCCCCCGCACCTTCGAATGGCAGTCCGGTGCGGTCCACACATCGACTACATTCGCATTCGCCGCCGCTGCAACGGGAACACTCGACGCATTTGTTTACTAAGCTGCTGATTTCAACTACGAGATCCCGCGATAATATACCCTCGACTTCGATCGGGTTGAGCACGGTTTCGTAAACGATTTTGGCGTTTGAGGAAACCAGTAGCTCTTTTTCCTGGCCCGACCCATGTCTAACTTCCTTCACGTCTTTGAAGGGTATAGTCAATAGTGATCCTTGCGCCTCGAGAGTAATTGACTCTCCCTCCTTAACTTCATAGATTCTTCCTTTCAAGAGGATGGAGCCCAGTCGTTCGGCTCGATTAATCTTGGGCTCTTGTCCACCAAGTGAATACCTCTTTTCGTCTTCCATTTCGTCCTCCTTCCATTTGCTACGATGTGGGACCCCAAAAAATCGTTTGAGTTTCGCAAAAATCAATCTAAGAAACTCTTTCAACGTCATAGGTAGGTCCTTACTGCGGGATTGAGGCCCCTAGAGAACTCTGTCCAAATCGCAAGTTCGGTGCACTCGCTTTTTCCAACCAGGGACCAAGAGCAAAATCAAAACCTTTTCATTTCGCTTCGACGCCGCTCCAAATGGCGGTCATGTCGTTTTTCTTGGCCTGTAATAGTTTCGTTCCATAGAACACGACGTATCTGGGAATCACATACTTCCAGAAGCTGCACAGTGGAGACTGCATGAAGGCATGTCCTCGAATTCGTTGATTGGCTACGGGACATCCACTGGCGCATACTTTGAACCACTGGCAGCTAAGACATTCCTCACTGCCCCGATCATCAGGTGAAGCCTTAAACGTTTCTTTGGCAGAAAGGAACAGATCTTCCGTTGGTATTACGGTTTGCTCATGAACCGTCATTGGGCACGAGGCCAGAGTGCCATCGTGTTTGATAACGATATGATCCGTCCCAATGCCGCAGCAAATATCGGGGGCTGGATTGTCAAAATATAATTCGGCAACTTCCATCCAGCGGGGTAGGTTGATCTGGTATCGCTCATGCTCAAGTTCCTGGAACATTTTCTCAAAGTCTTCTTCAAGTTGATCGCAATAAGCGCCGTACTGTGCCTTCCGATGCGATCCACTTGCCCAAGAATCTTCCAGATTCCTGACGACATGGATGGTTCCTATCATCCCATTGCCAAACATCCACCGAGCCAGGTCAGGCAAGCCTTTGCTGGTTTTGGGCCCGACCATGGCATTGATGTAGGGTACGATACCGTTCCGGCGCAGAATTTCAATGTTCTTATTAATTACACTCCAACTGCCTTTAGGGTGATGAGCATTGCCGCTATCGCTCTTGTTGTTGCTGATGACCGGCAGTGTCCTTTTTGATTTTTCATTCGTTCGGTACACACGATATAAATCGTGATAGTCGCCATATCCGTCCACCGAAATGCTAATCGTTGCCTTTGCTCGGTCGATAAACCTTAGGAAGCGATCGTTAACATTTGTTCCGTTCGTCAGCACCGTCCAATGTACATAGGCTTTTGTGTCAGCCAGCTCGTCAGTTAACCTGTCGAAAAAATACTCCATTTGTGGCAACGTGAGAGTTGGTTCACCGCCAGCAAACTTGATCAGAATGTCCTCTACTCCATGAGTGCGTACCGTCTTGCTGATGAGAGAAACGGTGCTGTCAATTGTCGGCTCCTCCATGTAGGTCTTGGTGTGTTCGACGAAGCAGTACGAGCACGCGAGGTTGCAATAGTTGTTTATATGTAACCACACGTTCATGGACTTTCTGGAAGGATGATATGGTTTCGGAGTAAACGTTGCGGCATCCGGAACGTCACGCAAAAAGCCGCGCTCAACTAGTTCGTTCACAACCGACAACCACTCCATAAATCCCTTGCCAGTCCTACCCTGAAACTGACTCAAGACCTCACCCACGGGTGCGCCGTCTGAGAAGTCGTCATAGAGTTGCCTGACGTCGTCTGTCACGAGCACGGGCATTCCCGGCCAGTCGGGTGCGTAAAGCAAAGTGTAGGGAGCCATCTCATGCTCGAATGTCCAACGAGACTTGAACAAGGTAGCACCTAAGTCACACTCGAATTTTGGAGCTGCGGAAGGAGTAGAAGACGTAGACATAACTGTCTCCTTTCAGGGACGGAAATTGGGTTGAGGTCGCGAATTCTATGCTATGCGGCGACGAATAGCAAGAAAAAAATTTAAAGCTGATAAAGCGCGGTGTGCCAACCGTTTGGCAGGCAAAAACTGATCTTTTCAGTTGCGAAATTCTGGGGCCAACGCCGCCTTACGAGCCCCCTGGGAGATTGTGAACGGGTCTCGAGGTTCAAGGGTGCGAAGGAACGCTATCGCATCCGCCACAGCTGCCCGGACTTCCTGGGTTTGCAACGTCCCTTTAACCTTACAGGCGGACAGCGGCTTAAGCCCAGATAAGAAGCGTAAACGTCGGGGCGGGCCCGCTTTTGATTGACCTCGTTCAGGAAGGTCCTGCTCATCTTCCGCCAGAGCGTTCCCGGTACAATCCGACTTGCCCTGAGAATGGATGCGCGGTGAATTCGAGATTGCTGAGACAATCAACAGTGAAGGCAGGATTGAGAGAAGGAAAAGCCGAACCTTCATGGGAATTCCTTATTCTTTGCAGAGAACGAGCCAACTGGGGAATTGTTTTATGGCGAAGTGGTCGGGTACGCACGGGGCTGGACTTATCGAAAAGCGGGCCGGCTGTTTAATTGAATAGTAGACAGCCGGAGCGTTACCGTTTAGCATCTGAGTTGGTAGTGCCCCTCAGAGGCCGAAAGCAAATAGTTTCTTCATGGCAATTCGGCATCCACCTGATGATCATGTCCCGCGCGTCGTTCGGGGCGGACGCGTGCCTCCGCCGCGCGTTGTCCGTTATGACGAGCCTGAGATCGGCTTTCTCCGCCGGCTCCTGCGGTTTTTCTTCAGACCTTATTTTGTCATTCCGGTAGTCCTCGTCGTCGTAGTCGCCGTAACTGTATTTGCCTACTATTGGATCGTTTTCTCTGCACGCATCGACAATCTTCTGCGTGGTGATATCTTCACGCGCTCGGCCGGGATCTACGCTGCGCCAAAACTGATTCGGACCGGCCAAAACGTTTCTGTCGAAGATCTGCTGGTGTATTTGAAGCGGGCCGGCTACGTCGACAGGAACCAGCAGGCAGATAGCGCCAGAGGCCGCTACAGCCTGAGTGGTCAAACATTGGAGATCGATCCCGGGGCCGACTCTGTGGTTGACGGCGCGCACCCGTTTCAACAACTGCGGGTTGAATTCATTCGCGGCGGAAAATCAATTGCCTACCTGACAGACCGGCAAAACGGCGCACATCTTGATAAGGCCCAGCTCGAGCCTGAGTTGATTAGTTCGGTCACTGGTCGTGAACGCGCCAAGCGACGCGTGATCGGCTTTAATGACTTGCCGCCTGATTTGGTCCAGGCAATTACGGTCACCGAAGATCGATCATTTTTTGAGCATTACGGCGTTAACGTCCGTGGCATCATTCGCGCGCTGTTGCGACGTTATGACAGCGATCCGAATTCGCCGATCGCCCGCCAGGGCGGATCGAGCATCACGCAACAGCTGGTAAAGAACCTGCTCTTGTCGCCTGAACGCACGCTCAAGCGCAAGGTTGCCGAAGCTTACATGTCCGTGATTCTGGAGACGCGGCTCTCGAAGCAGGAGATTTTTGCGCTCTATTGCAATCAGGTTTACCTCGGACAGCAGTCGGGTTTTTCGATCAATGGATTTGGCGAAGCAGCCAGCGCCTACTTCAACAAAGACGTCACCAACCTAACCCTGCCTGAATCAGCCTTTCTGGCCGGATTGATTCGCAGTCCGAATCGCTACAACCCGGCGCACGATCTCGAAACTGCGCGTTCCCGTCGCAACCAGGTGATCGAGTCGATGGCCGAGACAGGCGCAATTACTGACGAACAAGCAAGACAGGCAGAGGCCGTTGAGTTGAAACTCGCGCCCGCCAAAGGCCGGATAGATATTTCGGACGCTCCTTATTTTGCCGATTACGTTCAGAACCAACTCGGCGATTTGATTAGCGGCGAAGGCGCCGATCATTTGCGCATCTACACTTCGGTAGACATGGAGTTGCAGCGCGCAGCTTATTCGGCAGTAACGAAACAACTGGCGGCCCTCGACAAAATCGAAGCCAAGCGCGCGCCGGAAGGTACCGTGCAGGCTGCCCTGGTGGCGATGAATGCGCACACCGGCGAGATCGTGGCGATGGTCGGGGGGCGAGATTATTCAAAGAGTCAGCTCAATCGTTCCGAGGCTTTGCGCCAACCCGGATCGGTATTCAAACCGTTCGTGTATGCGACCGCGCTGAACACGGCTTATGATCCGATTCCGCGAGTCATCACCCCGGCCACCGTTTACAAGGACGAGCCAAAGACTTTCACTTATGACAACCAGGAATATTCGCCCGGCAACTTTGGCGACAAGTACTCAATGCAGCCCGTGACCTTGCGCGACGCGATGGTCCATAGCCTCAACGTGGTTACTGTTGATGTGGCGATGGAAGTCAGCATCGGACGCGTCATGAATCTTGCCGCCAAGGCCGGACTCCCGCGTGTTTCGCGTGCATATCCGGCGATGGCTTTGGGGACGGCTGAGGCAACTCCTTTACAAATGGCTTCCGCCTACACCGCCTTCGCCGCGAACGGGACGCGCACGACGCCAATCGGAATAACGCGTGTGACAACCGGCAATGGCGCGACGATCGCGCAGCCGACCGCGCAGAAAAACGAAGTGCTTCGTCCTGAGATCGCTTACGTCATGACTTCCTTCATGAAGGACGTCGTTAATCGTGGCACCGGTGCTCCGGTGCGGGCGCGTGGTTTCAAGTACAACGTGGCCGGCAAGACCGGGACTTCGCGCGATGGATGGTTTGCCGGATACACGCCCGACCTGGTGTGCGTCGTTTGGGTTGGATTTGATGACGGATCTCAGTTGGGCTTGACGGGCGCGAATTCGGCCTTGCCGATCTGGACTGATTTCATGAGCGCCGCGCTGGCCACACACCCCGAATGGGTAGGCGACTGGCAAATGCCGGAAGGCATTCAACAGACCGACATCGATCCAACCACCGGTGACATAGCCAAAGCTGAGACGACGAATAAACGCTCGGAGCTTTTCATCAACGGCACCAAACCTGGATCAGAAAACGGTGAAGGCACTGAAGACATGGCTCAGGACTCTTCCGATGAAAGCGAGTCCAGCGAAAAGAACGCGCAGACTGAGCCGGCAGGTTTGCCTGACCTTGCGCCGCCCGCCAAGCCCACGCCGAAAAATGATCCGAAATCCAAGTCACGCGAATCATTCGAATACGAACCGGCGAGCAGGCTCCAGGGAACGATCACGCTCGACATCGATCCAACGACGGGTTTGATTGCGGTTGATAGTTGTCCCGTGATCCGGACCAGGACTTTCGCGATCGGGCAAGAGCCGAAGAAGTATTGCGGGCCGGAGTATCACAAGAAGACGCAACCCACGCCGCAACCTGGCACGCGCGCTCGAGTTGTCAATCCCTAGCAGCGCCGATCATCCGCAAACCATCGCGGAGTTTCTGGTGATCCTGCAACTGTTTCACATAATCTAATTCATCCGAGCTTGTTTTAGCTCGGACCAGCCGTCGGATAGCGCTCTTTTCATCCTTTGACCAGCGCGACAGACCCGGAATCATCGCCAGCACCATAGCGAGATCAGAAAAAACTCGATGTTCTGATGCGCTGAAGTCTGTTGGTTCAACTCCAAGTGCGTGTGCCACTGAAGTCACGAGCGTCTGGCGAGACTGTCGTTCAACTGCGGCGGAGTGTACCAGCCGGCGCTGAACCGCCAGCCCGATGTTCGGGACACGGAAATTGTCCCACGCACCCGGATGCGGGGCCGAGGGCGCTTCATAGAGGAGATGCCCGGCGGCAAGTCGACGCAGAATGCGCGCAGGTGTGCGATAGCCGGAGTGGTTAGCGAGTTTGCGTTCTTCTTTCGCCACCAGGTGTGCAACCTGTGGTTGGACCGGACGGAAGCCGAGTTTGCAGTAGAACCAAAACGAGCCAGCCTCGATACCCTCTTCGTTGTGGCTGCCGAGTTGGTAAGGCTCGACCGAAAATACTGAGACGTTGAGGTACTGGCGCATGAAACGAAGCAGGCGAGCGAAGATCCACGCCGACTCGCCATCGCGGAAGGTGTAGAAGAGATTGATGCCAACCTCGGAACGTTCAAAGAGCGCGAGGGATTCGGCGTAACCGATCGGAATGCCGTTCTTGAGGATCAGCACGGCATCATAACCGAGTAACGGCAGGCGGCGCCCTGGCGGGCAACCCCAAATAACGAATTCGACACCGCGACCCGCCGCCGCACGCACGACGTGCTGCGGGTCGCCGTAGGTGAAACCATGAAGCTCACGATAACGCACGGTCATCATGTCTCGGCCCAGGCCTAAAAGTTTCTCACCCTCGGCGCGGGAAAGTTTTTCGAACGGCAGCGGCGACGGATCCTCCAGCTCTCGGGCGAGTGAAACCTCGCTGCGCCTCACAAGCGGCATATCGTGATAGAAGATTTTCTTCACTCGAACACGCATCTTCGTACGTGTCGCCGGCGAGTTGCCGAGTTTCCAATAAATCCAGAGTTTGAGCGAATCATAGAGATTGGCTTTCGCTCTTTCGTCAATCGAGAAATGTTCGAACTGGCGTAGGAGCCACGCAAGATCAGTCTCGTTCGGGCTTTTGGCGGAATGAATCCACGCAAGATAGGGGACCGGATATACAACGTACGCTCCGTCTTCGAACAGCGGCAAAAAGTTCTTAAGGATAGAGACGAGCTGCTCCTCTCCCTCGTAACCGTCCCAATCAATTTCGACCCGCGACGGGTAACGCGCCGCCAGATATCGGGCGATGTCATAGCTCCAAATCGCTGAGAATGCGGTGCTCGCGATTCCTGACACTCGTGGATCGACAAAGGCCGTCACGTCTTCGCCCGCGACCCGCAGGCGGTTGACGCGTTGGTGAAACGAACCGAGAAGCTCTTCGGTCAGTCTCCGCATTGCGGAGGTGTGCGGATAGGCGCGCAGGAAAAGGAGGATCTCGTGAAAACGAATCAGAGATGCGGCATCAGGGAAACGGCGCCGGCCGAGTTGGGCAAGCAGCTTTTGCGCGGTCTGTGTGTCGCCAGGCTCGAAGCAGCATGTTAGCCCCGCGAGGCGATCAAGTAGAGCGTCAAGGGTCATGATTTGGCTAGAGTTCCCGGCTGCTGATCATGAAACGTTTCACAGGTGTTGTCCCGGTGTTTCTTCCGGCGGGGCAACGGCAGTGAAGTCCTCGTTGAAACGTTGCGTGTACTGCGCCAGCAAATCCATCACTCGCTCATAGTCTGGCGAGCGAACGACGAGGCCGACATGCCAGGGCTTGCAAACACGATATACGATCTCGGGATCGGTATAGCGAGCAGTAGAGGGATGTTCCTGACGTGCCAGCGAGAGAGCAATGCCGGCGTACTCCTGGCGAACTGCCGGCAGAACATATGGGTGCAGGGCCGTGGCCAGTTCGATTCTGGCCCACTCGCGCCAGAGATTGATCCCACTCGCCGCGGCGATGGTATCTGTCGTGTGAGCGCCACCGACCCGGGCGGCGACTTCGAGAAAGTAGAATTCATGGTTCGCAGAGGCCGAGACCTTTTCGGGCTTGGAAATATCTGTGGCAACTTCCTGAGATTCTGCCCGACGGATGAACTCGGCGTGCGTCACACCGCGCTCGAAATCGAAACTCTTCAGAAGCCTTCTGTTCAGCGCGAGCAGCACGCGCCGTTCTGGCGCGCCGCGCTTTACAGTGTGCGAGACTGTGACGCCGCCAAAATGTGTAACGTCGAAGGGTGACACGCCGTAACGCTCAACGCTGGCGAAAAGTATTTTGCCTCCCTCAACCAACGAATCGACGTGATAGACATCGCCGGGAATGTATTGTTCAAGAAGGTGAAAAGCCGACGTCTCGTGGAATGCTTCGCGCGCATCGAGTTCGGCGATTGCGCGCCAAACACTTTCGGGTCCCTCAAGTTTCCTGATGCCCATCGCCGACGCGCCAACCCGAGGTTTCAACATCCACGGCGGAGAGATCCGCTTCATGAATTCATCAATCGCCTCGTGGTTCAGCAAAGGAACAAACTCAGGTTGCGGGAGCCCTCGATCGCGGCCCTTGGCACGCATCGCCAGCTTGTCTTGAAAACAGCGCGCTGCGGTAGCACCCATGCCGGGCACGCAAAGGTGCTCGCGGATATGCGCCGCCGTGACGATGTCATATTCTTCGAGCGCTACGACACGCGACACGCGCCGCCGCCGGGCAACCTGGATCGCGGCCGCAAGGTAAGACTGGACACTCGTCTTGCCCGGAATGGCAACGAGATCGGCGAGGGACTCACGCGCCCAGTCTGCGGCCAGCAGCTTTTCTCTCGTTAGCAGCACAACACGCGCGCCCTGCCGCTTACACTCGCGGATGAATTCGTTGCCCTTGAAAAAACTGGCAAGGCAGAGGATTGTCGGATCGTTTGGTTCAGTCATAACAGTCCGCGACGCCGGCGGACACAGTAGGCCTGGGCCGCGCGCCGCACGTTAACATAACACTATAGGGGCGGATTGGTGCGAATCTCGATGGGGCTCTTTCTTCGTGCGAGGCTGCCTTTTCATGTAAGTGCACCTGTTGTAACACAAGCTGCCAGCATCGGAGGATATCCACGCCGCCTCAATTTTGGCCGTCGTGAATGTGCGGCTTTTCGCTCGTCACAACCGTTTGCGAAATCCTTTTCTCCGCGCTGAATGGTCTATAATGCATCGTTTCTTTGGCTCGTTTTCAGCAATTGTCCAGGTGTATGCGCACGGTACTCTCCATCAGTCTTGCGCTCATTACGTTCGTTTCCAGCGGCGTAGCTCATCTAATTCGAACCGATCCCTATGGTTTGCATTCCGCCGCGGTTTTCGGAGACTTGGCTAAGATCGACGCTAAGCTTGCTCAGGGAACGCCTGTCGACGTGAGGGACAATTTTGGCGCGACCGCTTTGATGTACGCAGCAGAAGAGGGGAACGTAGTAATCGTCAAGAGACTGTTGTCTGCCGGGGCTGATGTGAACGCCCACAGTGAAGCAGGTGTTACGCCTTTGATGTTAGCTGCCGGTAAACATCTTGAGATTGTCAATATCCTTTTGAGTGCAGGCGCCGAGGTTGACGCCGAGGAGATGTCCGGGCAGACAGCGTTGATGAATGCTGCCGCCGGAGGGCACACTGAAATTGTAGAAAGGCTGCTGGCCGCGGGCGCCGATGTCAACGCGCAGTCACGGCTTGGAATAACCGCGCTGATGTGCGCAGCAGAAGAAGGTCACGTGGATGTAGTCGATTTGTTGCTCACGCGGCAAGTTAACGTGAACATTCGCCGAGTAGATGGATTTACCGCTTTGGGCGTGGCGGAACTAAGACATCATCCGGTAGTAGCGCAAAAAATCAGGGAAGCCGGAGGAAAGCGTGAGACGGCCTTCATTCCAGCTTCGCGATTTCAATAGCCGCGCGCAGCGTCTCAATCGCCAACGCAGCCGCGTGATGCTTTCTCGAAGACAGTCCCCCAACAGCTTCGGCGATCTCTGCTCGCGTTAATCTCAACGCATCTTCGACTGTCACTCCCTCAATCATTTCCGTCAGGGCCGAACCGCAGACCAGTGTGGGTGGGCATCCATAAGCGAGGAAGCGCGCAGCTTCAATGCGACCATCACGAATGCGTAAACTCAAGCGCAGCCGATCGCCACAGACGGGATTGGTTTCTTCAGCGATGGCGTTGGCGTCGGAGAGTTCTCCGCCGTTACGCGGATTGGCGAGATGATCTTTGAAGAGTTCGGAATAGGGCAATGGTGATATTGGGACGGCTCGGCTCTGCCACTCTGATG
>Ga0207653_10000255_pt1 | contig 33783 bp, 35 predicted proteins | sample KBSK5251metaG_FD_184341 | JGI IMG/M metagenome (GOLD analysis project Ga0207653, IMG submission 184341) | Corn, switchgrass and miscanthus rhizosphere microbial communities from Kellogg Biological Station, Michigan, USA - KBS K5-25-1 metaG... | ecosystem: Host-associated > Plants > Roots >...
AAGGTTGAAATATAGTGGCACCGCCGGGAAACCAGGCGGCAAACGGAGAAAACAAACCTCAACCTGAAGCATCGGGAGGAACCTGCCTACTCGACAATTCGTCAAAAATCTCGCTAGCCGAGCGCAATCACAAGCTTTGCCGCCAGTAGTCCGTATGCCACTACGAATCCAATCGCAGCCCGATACTCACGATGCTGCAGATACAGCCCGAGGTCGAACCCACGACCTTTCCCTGATCGATAGCCCTCGCGATACGGCGTGAAGCGCGGGGCGAATAACGGCACCGCCTTGCTGTACCTCTCGTAATCCTGCGCGAACAACGAGCGCATTGTCTCAGCCTCAGCAAGCATCACCGGCACATAGATCACAAGGTAAAACGCCGCGAATAACCCGATGAACCAGAGCGTGCCGCCGCCGACGGCCACGCCAACTCCCAACAAGAAAGTCCCCAGGTAAAGCGGATTCCTCGTGTGCGCGTACGGTCCCGACGTCGTCAGCTCTTCCATTTTTTTCAGATGACCCGACGCCCAACCGCGAATCGCAAGCCCGATCACCGCGACGAATGCTCCGGCCGCCAGAGTCGCCGCCGTGGGCCGCGCCGAAATGAACAACAGCGGCGCGAGCACGAATCCCGCGGGCACTCGAATGCGTTGTGCGAATTGTCTGAACGTCACTCCGTTCTCGTCGCTCCTTCTAGGTGTTTGGTAGTACCGCCTTCCTTCAGGCGGAAGCTTGTATGTGAGTGTATCGAGCCAGGCGCTACGAACTTCCGCCTGAAGGCCGGACTACAAACTTCGGTACTACGAAGCTCTGTGTTGCCTCGTTGTTCGCCAGTCGTTTCAACACTGCTGCGCTGACATCGCTGACCGGAATATCCATACATTCCCAGTGCCAGCAACTTCGCCGGTGACAATCAGCGCGGCACCACAGGTCTCGCCCGACAGTCACGTCTCGCGAATCAAACGGACCGTTGCGCTCGGGTGAAGTCGGCCCGTAGAGCCCAACGATCGGAGTGTGACTCGCAGCCGCCAGATGAAGCGGCCCAGTGTCGCCTCCGACAAATAACTCGGCACGGCTCGCAAGCGCGACAAATTGTTTGAGCGTCGACGCAACCGCGCGAACAAACCCCGATTTCGCATTCGAGGCAACCGCACGTGCGAGAGGCTCCTCGCCAGGACCATAAGTTACAAACGACGCGAGCCCGCACTCGCTCCATAGCCAGTCGCCAAGCTCAGCGTAGCGCCCCGGCGGCCACAGCTTCGTGGGCCAGCCGCCGCCGGGATTGATTATTGCAAACGAGCCCGGTTGATTCTCGATGAGCCTGTCGACATATTGTTCGTCGTCCGAAGAAATCGCGATTGGAAACTCGTAGCTATCTGATGATGATTCGGTCGCGCCGGCGCTCGCAATCGCGGCGCGAGCGAGTTCGAGATTCTTCTCGATGACGTGATGTAAGTGTGACGTTGGAATTTGCTGAGTCAGAAATAACTTGCTCGGCTGCTCGCGAAGTTCCCGAGTCTCAAATCCGATTCTGCGGCTCGCGCGGGATTTGAACGCGACGAATCCCGACTTAATCAATCCCTGAAAGTCGATCGCCACATCCACTCGCGCCGCTCCGTTCGATCGCAATTGCCCGAGCTTCCGGCGCACTTCACTGAACGTTGCAGGGCTCAGGAGATTCGCTCGCCACGCTCGCGTGTCCAGCTCGATTAACTCATCGATCACCGGCGAGTCCCTGAGTATCTCGCTCGCGCGGCGTTCGACGACCCACGTAATGTGCGCGTCCGCGAGCGATCGCCTGAGCAGCGCCGCCGCCGGCAACGTATGCACGACGTCGCCGATTGAGCTTAGTTTGACGATAACTATTCGCATCAGGATCGAACTGACGAGCACGGATTATAGCATCACGCCGCGGCTGGCCTGTTGCCGGAATTCAAATCTTTGATATGCCATCCAAACGCGTGCTAGAATTCGGCCGACTCAATGAAAAGCATCAGCATACTCGGATCGACTGGCTCGATTGGACAGAGCACCCTCTCGGTTGTTGACTCACTCAAGGACAAATTCTTCGTCGCGGCGCTCGCCGCGGGACGCGATCTCGAAACTCTCGCAAAACAAGTTGCCACGTATCGTCCGAGCCTGGTTTCAGTCGCAAGTGAAAGCGATGTCCCAAAACTAAAGCAACGCCTCCGAGACGCCGGACTCCACAAGCTTCCTGAGATTGCGTTTGGCCAGGAAGGCCTGGTTGCCGTGGCGTGCCTTGATGGAGTCGACACGGTTGTCTCGGCGACGGTGGGCGCGGTCGGATTTCTGCCAACCTACAAAGCGCTGGCGATGGGACGCCGCGTGTGCCTCGCGAATAAAGAAACTCTGGTGATGGCCGGCGAGCTGATGACTCAAGCCGCTCGCGAGTCCGGCGCCGACCTGTTGCCGGTCGATAGCGAACACAACGCGCTTCATCAGTGCATGCGAGGCGAGCACGTGCGCGAGGTCAAGCGATTGATACTCACCGCTTCGGGCGGGCCCTTTCGTCTGAGTCCGATCGAACAAATGCGCGCAGCGACGATCGAACAAGCGCTTGCGCATCCGACCTGGCAGATGGGTTCGAAGATCACGATCGACTCAGCCACGCTAATGAACAAGGGTCTCGAGGTGATCGAAGCCGGCTGGCTGTTCGGATTCACCGCCGATCGAATCTCGGTAGCCGTTCATCCACAATCGATCGTTCACTCGATGATCGAAATGATCGATGGTTCGATCATCGCGCAACTGGGCGTAACCGATATGCGATTGATGATTCAGTATGCGCTGACCTATCCCGATCGCCTGCCTACTGATCTTCCCGCGTTGGGACTCGAAAAGCTCGCTCGTCTGGAATTCTTCGAGCCTGACTTCGAACGCTTTCCCTGCTTGAGGCTCGCGTATGACGCGATGCGCGAAGGCGGAACGATGCCCGCCGCGTTGAGCGCCGCTAATGAAATCGCGGTCGCGGCTTTTCTGGATGGGCGGATGAAATTCATGGACATTCCGCGCGTCATCGAGGGAACGATGGAAGCTCACGACACCCAGCCTTGTTCAAGCATCGAGGCGGTGCTTGAAGCCGATCGATGGGCGCGCTCGCACGCGGCACAATTGATCGAAGCCACACCGAGAGTCGCCGTCCTTTGATGTCCCGTGACGCGCTCGATTCACTTCCTTGATAGCCCGCCACGCGCTTCGCTATGATCGTCTGGTTTATCACCGGCTCAAACAGGAAACCGTATGGCTATCACCAGGACTGATGTCGAAAAGATCGCCGATCTCTCAAGGATCGAACTCACTGTCGAGGAAACTGATTTATTCACCGAGCAACTCAGCTCGATCCTCGCTCACGTTGAAAAGCTGAACGAGTTGGATACTGAGGATACTCCGGCGATGTCTCATTGCGCACCGGGCGGCGGTGACATTGAGTACACCAAGCGCGACGACGTAGTTCGCCCGAGCCTGGGGCAGGAGCTTGCGGTCGAGAATGCGCCCGATACAGAAGCTGGGTACTTCAAGGTGCCGAGAGTGATCGGGGGAGAGCAGTAGGCAGCGGGCAGTAGGCAGTGGGCGGTAGGCAGTGGGCAGTTGGCAGATTATGAAATTGTCTATCTCATCGCTAAGAGAAGGGATCGCGGCCGGCGAAATCAAAGCCGTCGACGTCTGTCGTGCGGCGCTCGAGCGAATCGAGCGGTACAAGAATCTCAACGCGTTCATTACCGTGATCGGCGACGCAGCGCTCGCTCGAGCTGAGAAGATCGATCAAGCTGCCGCGCGGGGCACGCAGCTTCCTCCGCTTGCGGGAACAATCGTCGCCGTCAAAGACAACATGGTTATGCGCGGCGTGCGAACCACCGCGGGCTCGCAAATTCTTTTCAACTACAAACCGCCTTACACCGCAACCGCCATCGAGCGTTTGGAAGACGCGGGCGCGATCATCGTTGGCAAGACCAACCAGGATGAGTTCGCGATGGGCTCGTCTACCGAGAACTCGGCGTTTGGTCCGGCCCGAAATCCGTGGGACACCGAGCGCGTGCCTGGCGGGTCATCGGGCGGATCAGCGGTCGCGGTGGCCGCGGGGATCGCAATGGCGGCGCTCGGTTCGGACACCGGCGGTTCGATTCGCCAACCCGCTAGTTTGTCGGGCGTCGTCGGATTGAAGCCGACTTATGGACGAGTATCGCGATACGGGTTGATCGCGTTCGGATCGTCGCTCGATCAGATCGGGCCTTTGGCGAAATCAGTCGAAGACGCCGCTCGGATTCTCGCGGTAATTGCCGGACACGATCCGAGCGACTCGACATCGAGCAAAGTTGAAGTCGATGACTACGTGGCGGCGCTCGGAGGCGACATTCGCGGATTGCGCGTGGGCGTGGTTCGCGAATATGACGTCGCCGGTTTGGACGCGGAGGTGAAAGAAAAAGTCGGAGCCGCAATCGCGATGTTGAAGAAACTGGGCGCGCAGATCATAGACATAAGCTTGCCTCACGCCGAGTACGCAGTTCCGGTTTACTACTTGATTGCGACCGCCGAAGCCAGCTCGAACCTCGCTCGTTTCGATGGGGTTCGCTACGGCTTTCGCGCGGAGGAAGCGACGACCCTGAAAGGTATGTACAGCCGCACTCGCGACGAGGGCTTTGGCGCGGAGGTCAAGCGTCGAATCATGCTCGGGACGTACGCGCTATCGGCGGGCTATTACGACCAATTTTATGGCAAGGCGCAGAAGGTACGCTCGCTGATTGATCGTGATTTCCGCAACGCGTTTGAGAAGTGTGATGTGATCGCTACGCCAACGGCGCCAACACCGGCGTTCAAGCTTGGCGAGAAGTCCGGTGATCCGCTTGCGATGTACCTCTCGGATATTTACACGATCACGGCGAACCTTTCTGGAGTTCCCGCGTTGAGCCTGCCTTGTGGACTGTCATCAAGCGGGCTTCCGATAGGAATTCAACTGATCGGGAAGCATTTCGACGAAGCGAGGCTATTGATGACGGCTCACAACCTGGAACAGGCCCTGGGAGCCGATTTCACGCCCCCGGCTTTTGCCGGCTCGTGAGCGCCGACGCGAAGCATTTGAAAGCTTGTACGGGCGGCCCACCGTGGCCGCCCCTCTTCATGAAACGGTTAACGGATCGCACGTATGTCTGATACAGAATTGGCCCGCGACCAGGCGCGTTTCACGTCGACGGATTTGTTATTGCTCCTGATGACTATCATCTGGGGAGCCAACTTCGCGGTAATCAAATACTCACTCGAAGATCTGCTTCCGTTGAGCTTCAACGCGCTGCGATTCACGCTCGCATCGGCGGTAATGCTCGGGATCGCGCTGGTGTCTCGCGGCGGTTTTAAGATCGCGCCAGGTGACGGAAAGAAGTTGTTCGCGCTTGGTCTCCTCGGCAATGCTCTCTATCAATCATTCTTCATTAGCGGCATGGCGCACACTCGAGCCGGGAACGCGGCACTGTTACTCGCGACAACTCCGCTATGCACCGCGATACTCGGCCGAATCCGCAAGCACGAATATTTTACTGCTCGAGGCGTCGCGGGCTTGCTGCTCGCCTTCGCCGGAATCGTGCTGATCGTCCTGAGCGGGCACGGCGAATTCTCGATCGGTGAAACGGTACTGGGTGACTGCCTGCTCCTTGCAAGCACCGTCTGCTGGTCGCTCTACACCGTCGGCTCCTGGAATCTGATTCACACCTACGGGTCCATCAAAGCAACCGCGATCATGATGGCGAGCGGCACTCCTTTGTTGTGGCTGGTCTGCACGCCGTCATTGATAAGGCAGAACTGGTCGCAAGTTCGCCCTGTTGCGTGGGCGGGACTTGCGTTCAGCGCGATCTTCGCGATCGCAGTCGCCTACATGATCTGGAGCTACGGTGTGCGAAAGATCGGCTCAACTCGAACGGCGATTTACTCGAACATCACGCCGATAGTAGCGCTGCTGGTGGCGTGGCCCGCGCTCGGCGAGTCCCCGACTCCTGGGCAACTCGCCGGCGCAGTTGTGATCTTCGCCGGCGTGTACCTCGTGCGCCATGGAATGACCGCCGTCGCGCCCACCGAGGTTATCGATGAAGAATTCGAGGACGCGGCGCTCCGGCCGGGAAAAAACTGATCGGCGTCAGCAGCTTGGCAATCCCTCGCCGTGAAGAAGGAATGACAATCCCTCAAGCGAAAGCCACACCGGCAGGAAGGCCGCGGTCCCGGCTGCGATCACCGAGATGGAACCAATGTCCTTCAGAGCTTTGATAAAAGGGTTTCGTCCGCGAATCAAAACCACGTCGTCGTAGTTCACGGGGACGCTTTCTCCGTCGCCAAAAACGCCGTGCGTTTTTGTGACGACAAAGGCTGAATCCGAAAACGGCGCAACAGTACCGCTGACCGTCCCACCGTTTTTCAGGGTGACTATCAATCGCTTGTTTTTCTCCCGCGCCTCGACGATCTGTCGCTTGACCTGGTCAAGGGTCTGAGACGAAGCGCGATCCTTTGCCTGCGCAAGACCCTGCATCGACGCACTGGCGATAAAGAGTGACGATAACAACCCGCATACGACTTTAGTTCTCATGACGATCTCCTCCATTTTGAAATCGCCCGGTCGAACACGCGATACAAGACATTGGCTATCGAAACGACAGGCCAACTCGAAACTGAAAGAAGTGCGGAGTGTCGCTCGAGAAGATGTGATCGCGGACCTCGACTCTCAAAGCGACGTGGTCCTTCATCCAATACTGAACGCCGCCGCCAAAGTTTCCTCCGCCGCTCGATCCATTGCGAAACCCGAGCGAGACTCCGCCGGTCACAAACGGCACCAGCTTTCCCGATGACGATGCGTTGCGAAAATGATAAGACGGATTCACCGACAGAATCCCGAATCCATCGCCCGGGCCTCGGAACGGCGCCAGGTATCCGACTTCCGCGCCGAGTCCCAGGCCCTTGTACACGAGCCCTTCACCTCCGCCCGCCACCTGAAACGTGGCTGTGGAAGATCCATTGCCCGAGGTCGCTCCAACACCACCGACGAAGTAGCCCCAACCCTTACGATCGCTGCCGGAGCTTTGTGCGAGCGCCGCTCCGTTGGCCATTATCAAGAAAATCATTCCTAAGATTATTTTTCGCATTTCGTTTTCCTCTCTACCAGATTTGATTCGATGCGGCCGCGAGTCTGTGACTCGAGACTCGATCAGATACCTGATTGGCAATATGCATGCCACGGCGTAGAGGCTGTGTGCGCTACGATCCACAGCGTTTACGTTGTTCATTCGATGGAAGCCGCGCAGCAACGAACCGACAGGTGCAACGTGAAGACTGCGCTGCATCAATTTCGTTTTACATATCAAAGCCTCCGAATTACAATGGCCGCGCCTTCACCCATTCACTTTTCTGGGATCAAGCATATAGATGAAAAACCACAAGCCAGAAACGCTTGTCGAATTGTTGAAGAACTCCGTTGAAGCTGGTCCCGACAGGACGGCTCTCAGATTCAAGCAGGACAAAATGTGGGTCGGGATGGCGGCAGATCAGTTGCTCGAACGAGTGCGAAACGTCGCTCTTGGGCTCTACCATCGGGGTATTCGCAAAGGTGACCGCGTCGCCATACTCGCCGAGAGCGGGCCGCTGTGGTCGATCGCCGATTACGCGATGCTTGCAAACGGCGCGGTCAACGTTCCCATCTATCCCACGCAGCCCCCGCACCAGGTCGAATACATTTTGCGCGAGTCCGAACCCAAACTGCTGTTCGTTTCAACGGCCAAACAAATGCGGCGAGTGGAAAGCGTGCTCGATGAATTTCCCGATCTGCGCATCATTCCTTTTCAACCGATAGAAGACGGCGAGAACGTGATTCCGTTCGCGACTCTTGAAGCAGAAGGAGCGAGACTGGCAATCGAACGCCCCGAGCTTTTCGATTTGATAACATCGGATGTGCATCCATCGGATCTCGCTTCGATCATTTACACCTCGGGCACCACGGGCGAGCCCAAAGGCGCATTGCTCACACATTCAAACATCACCTTCAACTCGCTCGCGTCGGCCGAACTCTTAGGGATCGAGCCGGGCGGAATCATGCTTTCATTCCTGCCGCTCTCACACATATTCGAGCGAATGGTTTTGTATCTGTGTATGCACTGCCACGTGCAGATCAACTTCGCGACCGGGATTGAAACCGTGGCTACGGATATCAAAGAAGTGCGGCCTACGTTGATGTCCACCGTTCCGCGATTGCTCGAAAAGATTTACGCGCGAATGCAGAAGAACGCGAGTGACGGCGGCAAGCTGAAGCAAAAGATCTTCGACTGGTCGCTTAGCGTGGCGCGGCGCTCGGCGTCGATCACCACGGCGAACAAGCCTTTGCCGCCGCTGCTCGAATTTCAACGAGACATCGCCGATCAACTCGTGTTCGCCAAGCTTCGCGAGGCCGTCGGGGGAAGAATTAAGCGAATGGTGTCGGGAGGCGCGGCGCTGCCTTCGGACATAGCTTTGGTGTTTATCGGCGCGGGTATTCCGGTGCTTCAAGGGTATGGTTTGACTGAAACATCTCCGGTGATCGCAGCGGGCACGCTCGAACGCAATCGCGTTGGAGCAGTCGGAATTCCGTTGCCCGGGATCGAAGTGAAGATCGCCGAAGACGGTGAGATTCTGACCCGTGGTCCTCACGTGTTTCAGGGCTACTTCCAGAAGCCCGAAGAAACCACGGCAGCGTTCGAGCAGGAATCCGCGAACGATGCTCACTGGTTCAAGACCGGCGACATTGGCCTCTTCGACTCGGACGGATTTCTATTCATCACCGATCGTAAGAAGGATTTGATCAAGACCTCAGCGGGCAAGTATGTCGCGCCTCAAATGATCGAAGGCTTGATCAATCAAAGTCAATACGTCGAGCAAGCGGTCATCGTCGGTGACAAGCGCAAATACGTGGCGGCGTTGATCGTGCCGGACTTCGAGAGCTTGCGCGCGTGGGCAAAAGAGCAAGGCGTTTCGACGAGCGACAAACAGCAGTTAGTCGCGGACCGCCGCGTAGTGGATATGATCAAAGCGGATGTGAATCGGTTAACACGCGATCTTGCGGATTATGAAAAAGTAAAACGCATTGCGCTGCTGGCGGAAGAGTTCAGCGTTGACGGTGGGGAGTTAACGCCTACGTTGAAGGTGAAGCGGCGAGTGGTGGAAGAGAAGTATGGTGAGTTGATCGAGTCGCTGTATTCGGGCGGTGAGTGACTTTCACGGGCGCAAGCCACGTTCGCGCAGGCGGCGTCGGCCCGGTGAATCCTTCGCCGCTTCGGCGCACGCTTCGACTTCCTTGAGCTGACGCATTATCTCTACATCGAACTCAGCTTGGTGATCATAGTAGTAGGTTAGAGCGGCGTGAATCTGAGCGAGTGATAGACCGGAATGCTGAAAGTGGATCTCTTCCGGGCTCCATCCATAGGCCAGCTTATCGAGTACAACTTCGATGACCTTGGTCTTCGTGGATCTTGGTTTTCGTGACGCCGACGAGCGACTGTGGAAAGCTCAATTGGCGATCGAAATCTCGCAGTTGATAGAGTCCAAAGGCTGGACACAGGCTCAGACCGCCGAGCGTGTCGGGCTCGATCAGCCAAAGATCTCGCACCTCAGACGCGGGAGGCTTTCGGGCTTTTCCTCGGATCGTCTGTTCGCGATTCTGAATCGCCTTGGTCACAACGTCGAGGTGCGAATCTCAGCTAAAGAGCGATCTCCTGAAGATACCAACACCCGCGTCACGATCGCCTAAGTCTTTCGGGTTCGTTTCGGTTCAGGTATATTCTGATACCGAATCAATGGTTCAAGTTTCGCCAAGGTAGCTGAATATGAATTTCTCCCTAACTCCTGCGCTCGAGAAGCTCGTCAATGACGAAATGAAAAGCGGACAATATAAGTCCGCGAACGAAGTCGTGCGCGAAGGGTTGCGGCTCGTGCGGCTCCGCAGGCAAAAGCTCGCGGCACTGAGACGGGAAATCCAGATCGGGATCGATGAGATCGAGCGCGGCGAATACTTCGAGTACGATTCCGTTGAAGAGTTGTTTGACGATATCGAGGCCGCCGCCGCAAAACGCACCACGAAAAAGCCAAAGTCGCGTTGATGAAACGCCTTGTCCTCTCACCCTCTGCGCGCTCTGATCTCAAGAACATCAGGGAGTACATCGCTTCTGAAAACAGGCCGGCGGCAACTCGCATCGTTCGCGAGATCAAGGCAAAGTTCAAAACACTGCTTAAGTTTCCCGAGGTGGGCAGACGCCGCAATGAGCTCAAAAGGGGCCTGCGCAGTTTTCCCGTAGGAAAGTATGTCGTCCTCTACTAGGTTACCGAAGACGGCTTGGAGATTGTCCGTGTCCTGCACGGCTCACAAGACCTTGACAGCATATTCGCTGAATAGACCGGGTCGGTCACACGCTCATCATCAACGTCTTTCGTTGAGAGATAAGCGGGTTCTTCTTTCCTCTAGCGACTTTTCCTTTGCGTGATTCGCGCGGCGTGGTAAATTCGCTGCATGGCGCGGAAGGCAGTCAACTGCGCGGTCTCCATCGCCCTGGCCCTCGCGGGAATCAATGTCTTTGCTCAAACACCTCGCGCGCTCGATCGCACACGCGAATCGTCCCCGATATCGTCGCCGCACCGAACAAGAATTATTCTCCTGCTCGAACAATTGGCCGATCAGGCGCGCGCCTCTGAGAACCTTGCCTTCGCCGTCCGGGCCCAATCACACGCGGCCGCGCTGCTCTGGCCGCTCGATCCCGAACAAGCCCGCGCAATTTATCGGCGCGCGTTTGATTCACTTCAGCGCACCTCGAATCAAATGCAAAGCGGTTCGAGCAAAGATGATCGCGTGGCGGTTTCAGAGTCTGTCGCGCAGGCACAAAGCCGGCAACTCAGCCGGGAGTTGCTCAATCAAATTGCCAGCCGCGACCCGGAACTCGCCGAACAACTTGCTCGAAACTTGATCGAATCATCCGTAAACACGTCCGTTGATTCCACGCATGAGCCGGCATCGAACTCGGTGAATCTCCCGGCCGCTGAGTCGTCGCAAACGCCTGTGCGAGATTCCGCCGAACGCCGCGAGTTGCTGATGAGCGCCGCGTTTCAGATCGTCGATCGCGATCCTCAGCAGGCAATGGCATTCGCTCAGATGAGCCTGGCGCTTGGCGTTTCATCGAACTTCTCGCGTCTGCTGACGATGCTTCGAAACGCGGATCACGAGCGCGCGGACCTCTTATTCTCAAATGCGCTTGAGCGAATTCAACAAACCGAGCGCCCGGCTCTGGCTGATATTCACACTCTTGGCTCTTACGTTTTGACGACGGTGAATTCGCCCGCGAGCCGCCCTCTAAGCAAGGCTCTGGTTGTCCGGTTCTTGAACTTCGGAATCGATCAGATCACACAAAATGATGCTTACTCGTTGGCGCGTGCTGGTGATGAGTCGGCAGTTTATTTTATCTCGCGGCAGCTCACAGAACTTGCGACGCGCTATCAGATCGACCGGCTGGGCGAGCTACAGCGCTATCTAATCAGCGCCGGCTACGAATCAACTTGTGAGGAAGCGCTCGACCCGGGACTGCTCGAGGTCAGCGCACCGAGCGACATTACGCGAGACGCTCGCGAATCAACTGATGAATCACAACGCAACGCGCTTTATGCCAGGGCGGCGCTTTCGTGGCTGAGCCAAGCGGACATGAAGGAGGCACAGGCTGCCGCCTTAAAGATCGCGGAAGGCGCAACGCGCGACCGGGTTCTTATTCAAATTGCTCGCCGATTCGCCTCCGATGCCAAGAGCGAAGACGCGCTTCTCGCGGTCCGGCGAATAACGGACATAACCGCGCGGGTGGACGGTCTGGTTCTTCTCGGCGCCGCCGCTTCGGCTTCGAAGGACAAAATCCGCGCGGTTGAACTGTTGAGCGAAGCCGAGGACGGAATCCTAAAGGCGAGGCCAACCATCGATCGCGCGCGAGCGCTGGTCAAGATCGCGAACAGCTTTGCCGGACTCGACGCGATGCGCACCTTCAACGCGCTCGAGTCGGCGGTCGCGGCCATCAACGAAATCATCAGGCAGCAAGACTCGAAGGAAGCTTCTTCGCTAGCGGCGCCGCCTTCAAAACTGGAAGAACTTGTTTCCGCGGGCTTTGAGGACGCGCTTACGACCTTGGCCGCATCCGATTTCGACCGAGCGCTGCTGTTGGCTCAACAGCTCGACGGTGAAGAGGCGCCGGTACTCGCGCAGTTGGCTGTGCTGCGTGGAGGACTCGTTGAGAAACAGACATCGGAGACAGTGGGCGGTGGGCAGGAGACGGAGACCGGTAATCAGTAGGCAGTGGGCAGTGGGCAGTAGGCAGTACCCAATAACTTCGTTCAACTGAGAACCAAAAACGGAGAGTGCGAATGAATCGACTTGAGAAATTCATGAAAGTTACCGGCGCCCGTTTTTCTGAATCGCGTGTCAGTTCTCTCCCCGCGCGTAGAGCAGGCGTAGTTATCGCGTCGGCCATCGTGCTTGCATTCATCGTGAGTCAGATTTCAGCTTCCGCTTTGATCTCGGGCGCACAAGCGAAGAACGAGGCACTGTCAGCCGGCGAGTTTGCGCGGCTTGTTCGCGATCTCTCCGAAGAGGGCGGCTACTTTCGATCGGATAATTTCACCTCGAATGAGACGTCTTATTTGCACGTTGTCGATAAGCTGCGCGCGCTTGGCGCGACCGGAGGCGCGTACATAGGAGTCGGACCGGAGCAAAATTTCACATACATCGCCAAGGTGAGACCGCGAATCGCCTTCATTGTAGACATTCGGCGTCAGGCGATGATTCAACACTTGATGTGCAAGGCTATCTTTCAACTTGCGACAACACGTGCCGATTATCTGTCGCTGCTGCTGAGCAAGCCGATCCCGAAAGACAAGGCTCCCGCCGCCGACGCTTCGATCGCCGACATTCTGAAAGCAATCGGTCAGGCCGCAACCGACGAGCGCGCGTACACGGCGAACCTTGCGGCGCTTCGCAAGACGATCAAAGAAACCTTCCAGGTGCAATTGACCGAGGGTGATCAGGCGAGCCTTGATTATGTGTACAGAAACTTCCGCGACGATGGTTTGGATATTGGATATCGAATGGAAGGAATGCGCGGCGGGTGGTTTCCGAATTTGAAGGAACTCATCGAGCAGGCGGACCAGAACGGAAAGCTCGGAAACTTTCTGGCGACGAAAGAGGATTTTGAATTCGTGCGCGACATGCAGCGGCGCAATCTGATAATCCCGATCGTGGGTGATTTCGCGGGTAAGAAAGCGCTGGCCGCTGTTGGCGATTACTTAAAGAAGAACGGTTTCAGCGTGACCGCGTTCTATACGTCAAACGTCGAACAGTACCTCTTTCAAAACGGAGTATTCAGCGGCTTTGCCGAGAACGTGCGCAAGCTTCCGGTTAACGAGCACAGTCTCTTTATTCGAGCCGTACCCAACACTCGCTTCTCACACCCGGCGCAACTTGCGGGACATCGGACGACTACGTTGTTGCAGCAAATCCCGGTGTTCCTCCGAGACTTTGATGAGGGAAAATACACGACATATACGGAGTTGGTGATGACTCACTACATTGCTGCCGACGCGCCGCGTTAGCAGCCGATTGTTGCGGAAAGAGGCGACTGGCTGTATTATCACCGCGTAGGATTTACCTGCCCCCTGTTCGAACCGGCGACTAAACCTCACCTTTGTTGTCTAACGGAAATATCTATGAGCACACCAGGAATGTCCGTAAAGAGGCGAGTGTTGGTAGTAGAAGACGACTTCGACACTCTGCATCCGTTGGCCGAGTTGCTTCGGTTGAGAGGCTACGACGTAAGCACGGCGAGTGAAGCAGAACAGGGATTGGATGTCGCTCGCCAGTTTAATCCCGATCTGATAATCACCGACATAGCCTTGCCCGGCAAAAGTGGACTCCATTTCATCGGCGCGGTGCGAAAAAACCAGGCACTCCAGGCCACTCCAATTATCGTTATCAGCGGCTGCGGTCCGATGATACTTGTCGAGGCTGAAGCGGCCGGGGCAAACTGCTGCCTCGAGAAACCCATCAGCATCTATTTGTTCTGGTCGGCAATCGATCAAGTGTTTGGATCGAGCAAGCAAACAGAAGTGCCCGAGCCAATGGATTGGCGAAACGAACAGCCTCCCGCGCTTGCGGGTGAGATTGATGGCCTGGTTGAAACGCTGCGAACCTGTAACACGCGGGACGAACGCGAAGAAGTATTGGCCAGGCTGAAGGAACGGATCCTCAAGCTCCAGGCTCGGAACACGTCTTGCGCTTAAGACAGACAGGTATCAGGCACCAACAAAGACCGGTCGTGGTGTATTAAACTTTACAGCAACACCCACTCCTTCACCGGATTGTTCCAGGCGGAGAACCTGTGCCGCGTACTTCATCCAATTGTTATTCTTGAATGGAACCTTGATTCGCATCTCCAATTTTGCGCCGGGTTTCAATCGCTTTTGGAAGTAAAAATACGCCCCGCCCGAGCTGAGATTCTCAAGGTGCCCGGCCTCATAGAAGTCTCTTCCATTCTGGTCCTTGCCTCTCACCGCAAGCTCCCAGCCAACCTCGAATCGACGGCCGCATCTGCGCTCTTCTGTACGATTGCTTTTCGGCATGTGTGTCTTCCCGATACCGCGTTCTTAAATTTCGAATAGCAGACCCGTTCCTTGATGCTTGAATAAAGACGCCTATTGCTGCATGGTTCGAGCCTTGTTAGAGCGGAAGTTGAGCAACACCAGGTGCGGAAGTGCCTGAGTTTTGGCCCCGAAAAACTGAATAATTTAGAAACAGGAGCAGCGCAATGGCAACAAGAGCCCTCACCCCGGTTGCCCAGCGCCAAAGTCGCGCAAACGTGTCCGCGAGAAAAGCCCTGGGACACGAGCGGGACTGGCGATCGGTGTTACAGAGTCAGGATGGGGAAGCGATCTGGCAGCAACTGTCGATTCTGGTGCGCACGGTAGCGCCCGGACACCCAGCCGAGGGCGGCCAAATCACGCAGGAACTCTTTCTGAATCTGATTGCCACCGATCGGATTAGCCACTACCTCGAAAACGACTATTCCGACTCCGAGATAAGAGCGGACTTGCTCGAAGCATTGGGCGCGTGAGCATGCGTTGTTGGATCGGGCGCGTAGTTTGAGGACAAACAGGGCCGCGGTTCGACGCTTACGCGCGTGCTAGGCGACAAGATCGCTCGCGTTCGATTCCGCGCCCATCATATCACCCACCGAACCGCCTCCCATGTCTGAGAGCTCGAGAAGAAGATTCTGCCGATTTGTCGCGTAGGCGAGTCCTTCGTTCATCGTTATCGTCCCGTTGCGGATCATACGGTCAAGCTCGCCGTCGAACACCTGCATCCCTTCAAGGTTTCCATCGCGCATCGCGTCGTAAAGCGATTTCCCTTCGCGCTCGCCTTTCTCTATGTAGTCGCGCGTGCGCGCCGTTGATTTGAGTATCTCGATCGCAGCAACGCGGCCCCGCCCGTCGGCGCGCGGGATCAATCGTTGCGAAACAATAAACCGGAATGCGCCAGCCAGTCTCATTCGAATGATGTGCTCCTGGCTCTTTGGGAACATTCCTATGAGGCGTTCAACCGTCTTCACGGCGTCGGTTGTGTGGAGAGTCGAGAGCACAAGGTGCCCCGTCTCGGACGCCTCGAGCGCAACCTCGCATGTTTCCAGATCGCGTATCTCGCCCACCAGGATCACCTTTGGCGCCTGGCGAAGCGCAGCTCGCAACGCATATGCAAAGCTCGATGTATCGGAGTGCAATTCCCGCTGATGCACCGTGCAATTCTTGTGTCGATGCATGAATTCGATCGGGTCTTCAATAGTTACTATGTGGTAATACTTCGTTTCGTTGATCAGGTCTATGATTGCAGCGAGCGTCGAAGACTTGCCGGATCCCGTCGGGCCGGTTACAAGTACGATACCGTTCTTTAGCTCCGCGACGTCCCTCAGAACCTCGGGAACCCCGAGTTGCTCAAAGGATGGAATCTCATTCGGCACAACGCGCATAACTATGGCATGGGTTCCGCGTTGCTTGAAGATGTTTACTCGAAATCGCGACAGCCCGGTAAGGCTGAATGACAGATCAGCCGAGCCGTTCTTTTCGAGCGAATCTTCGGCGGACTTATTGCTTCCCATCAACGCTTTCGCGATGGCCGCTGTGTGCGCGGGCGTCAGAATTTCCATGCCAGGAAGATTGACGGGCGTCAGTTTGCCGATCAGTTCTACTTGAGGCGGACGTCCTGGTGAAAAAATGAGATCGGATATTTTGTCCGAAACCGCAAGCATCGCCTGCACTACCTGGGAGAAGTTGATGGTCGACATTGCGAGGAACCCTCTGGCAAAGGTTGAACGAAAGAGGGGCTACTATGCAGCTCCGTATGCGGGGCAAAACACTCGTGAGGAGGCAGTCAAATCTTCTGCGTCGATATTAACCGGGAGCGCGGTGAAGTCAATACTATGTTTTGCAGACGGAGGAGCGTTTTGTAAGTACAATCGCTCATTTGGGGGTCAGTCGCTCAAAGATGTAGAAGGTTTCCGCTCGATGAACGCTCCCAAGATAGCGCCACTTTGCGGCGACGATCTCACCGGGCTTGAGAGTTTTTATTGACGCTGTCCCGTTCTCGATCAACTGATCAACTTGATCCATCGCAACGACGTGCAACTCCGGGACGTTATCCTGTCCACTCTCTCTCGCCAGATCAAGAACTGTTTGACGGTGAATAATGATCTGATTCTTGGCTCGAAGATAATCGCGCCGGGAGATTTCCCTACGCTTGATCTGAAACTCGAGCTCGTCTTCCTCGTGACGCATCAGATCGAGGAACGATTTGACCTCGGGGCCGTACGCGCCCCCGTTTGAACTCTGTCCGTGAGCCCCAGCCCACATAACTACGTGCAGCGCTGCGATGAGGCACACCTTGAAACTGATTCTTCCTCTCACTCGTCGTACCCATGAAGCTTGGCGGCGTTACTCCTCATATGCCGCGTCCAGCAAGTCAATTGGATGTACAACGTCCACTTTCAAGCCATTGAGCAAAATTCCCGCGCCGAGTTGCATGATGCATCCGGGATTCGCGGTCGCAACGGTATCGGCTCCACTGTCCCTTATGCTTGCGATCTTGTCGTTGAGAATCTCCGAGCTGAGTTCAGCATGTTGAAGATTGTAAATTCCAGCCCCGCCGCAGCAGCTCTCGAAACCACGCAACGGAACAAGTGTGATGCCCGGAATCGCTCGCAGTACATCCATCGGCGCATTTGCGATTCTCTGAGCATGAATCAAATGACACGGCGCATCGTAAGCTACAACTCTATCCGATGACTCGTCCGGTGTACGAATGCCAATTTCGATCAGAAACTCAGACACGTCTTTAACTCTTGCGCTGAAGTCGATCGCTCGTTCGGCGAAACCAGGATCATCAGCGAGCAACTCGCGATATTCTTTCATCGCCGCGCCGCACCCGGCGGCATTCACGATTATTCGATCCGCGCCGCCCTCGCCGAAAGCCTCGATGTTCCGCCTCGCAAGCTCACGCGCGGTTTCAAGCTGCCCCGCGTGAGCGTGAAGCGCACCACAACATGCCTGTCCGCGCGCTTCAACCAATTCACAACCATTGCGGGCCAGTACACGCTCGGCCGCGCGGTTCGTCTCGCGAAACAAACCTTCCATCACGCAGCCGGTCAGGATCGAAACGCGCACTGCTTTTCGATCATGCACGTTTTGAGCGCGGCCGCGGCCTCGGGTGCTTCCAAAATGGGAGCGGCTTGATAAGAGCAGCGCAGTCGCAAACCGCAATCGCCCGCGAATCAGGTTCGCCTTGAACAAAAGACTCGCAAGCCCGCTGTCTCTGAATGCACGAACAAGCGCCAGCACTGATGCGAGCAAGCGTGGCCGCGTGAATATCTTATTCAACACGAAGCGTAACACTCGCTCGCTCCCGCTGCCCTTCGCCATCTTGAAGGTCGAGGCCTCGACTCGCGCGGCTTCGAGCAGATTCCCGTAAGGCACACCCGAAGGACACACCGACTCGCACGCGCGGCATCCCAAACACAGATCGATGTGGTTGGTGAACGCCTCACCTAACGGAAGCCTGTCCTCGACCACTCCTCGCATCAGGTATATGCGCCCGCGAGGCGAATCGTTCTCGTTACCAAGTTGCCGATATGTTGGACAGGCGGGCAAACACAACCCGCAATGAACGCAGGTCAGAATCTTCTCGAGATTGTCCTCGAGCAGCGAATCAAGCGAGTGGCTCGGTTTGATGTCCTGTGCGGTCGTCGCCATTGACTAAACTTGATTACGAGAAAGGAACGCATCGGATGCCGGCGGATTCAGATGCCGGCAACAAACCTCCCCGGATTCAGCAAAGACTGGGGATCGAACGCTTCCTTCAGCGTTCTCATCAGCGAAGTTGTAGCGCCCGCATCGCCCCACGCATCTGCTTCGGCCTTCACTTCATGAGGCGCCTTCTCTATGAATAACGTTCCACCGCTCGATACTACGCTCTTGCGAAGGCGTTTGATTTGATCGGCAACCAATCGTTCATCGGCATCGAACGACATTCGAATTATACCAGTGCCGATGTCAGCAGTCGCAACGCACTCGATGTGCGCGACAAACGCCTTCTCGAATTCCGCGGGCACCGAAGACAACGGCACGCTGATCCTCAACCGAATCGCGCGCTCATCAAAGTCCGCCACTTCAGCCCACGCTGCTTCAGCGTCCGCTTCGCTCAACAACGCAGCAGTGCCGGTGTCATCAACCGCTGCGTTCACCCAATCGACCTGACTCGCGACCGACGCTTCGCTATCGATGAACCGAATCAGCAACGCATCTTCCGGCAACGCTGACAGCCCCCTGCAGAGGACTACTGATGCAGGCAACAGCTCGGAAGCCAACACGCGCTTTGCCAGATGAAAGAGCGGGCCCCGGTACTTCGACGTGATCAGCATCGTCGAGTTGCAATCAGCCAACGGGCGGAGCTTCACTATGACTTCAGTGATCACCGCGAGCGTACCGTAGCTGCCGACATACAACTTGTTCATATCGTAGCCCGCGACATTCTTGACTACCCGGCCTCCTGATTTGCTCTCAGTCCCATCCGCGTGCGCGAGCTTCAACCCAATGACGTAATCTCTCGGAGTGCCGAAGCCAAGCCTCAGCGCGCCGCTTGAATTACACGCCGCGATCGCACCAAGGCTCGCGCTTGCGAAGCCCGGCGGATCAACCGGCAACCACTGTCTGTGTTTCATTGTCGCCGCTGTGAAATCGCTGAGAGTCACTCCGGCTTCGACACAAGCGGTCAAATCCGGTGGGCTGTATTCGATGATCCGGTTCAAACGAGAAAGGCTCAACACGACGTCCGCTTGCCGCAAGGGATTGCCGCAATCGAGCCACGTCATCCGGCCCGCGGGAATCACCGCCGCCCCCGCATCCGAGCAGACCTTCAGACATTCGGCCACCTGTTCTCTTGATCCGGGAAGCACGATGAGTTTTGCGGTGAGACGGCCGATTGAAATCGACGCCTCGGTCACGTATTCGGCGCCGATGACCGATGCAAGAGTTTTCGGTAGATCAGTTCGGGTGCTCGTCATTCAACACTCACAGGCTCCATTCTGCGTCATCGAGTAGCTGAATGCGAGGGCGAGGTTTGTCGGCGAGAAGGACTTCATTGTTGTTTTCGATCAACTCCGAAAGACGATCCCTAAACTGCTCGGAGAAGTCGACAAGGTCGAGCGACATGAAAATCGAAGGCAGCCGGCCAAGCTTTTCAATCACATTTGAGTGCATCCCGCGCGCGCCCCGAGCGTTGCCCCTCTCGTAGTGATGCAGCCCAACCGCGGCTTGAATCAACATTTGATAAAACACTTTCGTCTGACCCGAAGACCGAAGCCAAATCTCTTCCCATACTTCGTGCGCGTCGAAGTATCGCGCCGCATTGAAATGCTCGATGCCTTCAATGTACTCGAGCGGATACAAACCGGCCGTGCTGACGTTAACGTTCGCAGGGTCGGCCGCTGCGTGGCTGATCAAGTCGGCGCGCCCTGCTTCGCTGCTCGCTGCAGTGTTCGATGCGGCCTTATCGAATACAAACGCAAAAGGGCCAGCTCGAACGCTATCGCCCTGCTTCAGCTCGATCCACGAGACGCGCTCGCCATTCACCAGCGTGCCGTTCTCGCTTCCCTGATCAACCACGAACAGTTTTCCGTTGTTAAGCTCGATATAGAAGTGCTCGCGCGAAACGGTTGGGTGAGTCAGCACGCAGTCACACGACGGGCTCCGGCCGAATGTCACTTTGTTCTTGTCGAGCGGAATCTCTTCGCCGGTTCGCGGACCAGATTCAAATTTCAGATTCGCCATTTGCTGTAATCATCAAGGAGTCGCAGATTGAAGTGGAAGCTTATCGAATGCGCGAAGTGCCCGCAATGGCCGGAACACGATAAAGCTGACCGCTCCCTGCACAACTTTGTTCGTGATACCATCTCGTTCATAACCAACCGGCACTGACCGGTTGAGACGGAGGCTCAAGATCATGAGCGTTGCAACCAACGATTATCTTGCTGCGATCAACCATCTACCCGCCGGGGCTGTGCTGCGAATCGACGACGTACCCTGGGATGAGTATGAAAATCTGCTCGCTGATCTGGGAGACGGATATTCCGTTCGCGTCTTCTACAATCAGGGAAGGATGGAGATCATGGCCCCAGCGTCAACTCATGAGAAGCCAAAGGGTGCTATCAGCCGCCTCGTTACGGCGCTCAGCGATGAGCTTGACATAGACATCGAGTCGCTCGGCTCGACGACATTGAAGCGGGAGATCAAGGCGCAAGGCGCTGAGCCTGACGACTGCTTTTATAATCAAAACGCCGCGCTCATCATAGGAAAGGACGATCTTGACCTTCAGTACGATCCGCCTCCTGATTTGGTCATAGAAATCGATCGGACAAGCGCTTCGCTCGACAAGTCTGCGATCTACGCCGGGCTTGGCGTGCCCGAGATTTGGCGCGTGGCAGGCCGACGCGTTGAGTTCTATGTGTTGGCTGATGACTATTACGTAGAATCGTCAACGAGTAATGCCTTCCCATTTTTGACTGCAGCAGTCCTATCAGGGTTTCTCGAGATCGTGTTGGACTCCGGGGGAAGAAAAGCTGCGCGCCAGTTTCGATCGTGGATACGCGAACATCGTACAACTTCTACCTGAGAAGAGGGGCCCAACTATTGTTGGCTCATCCCGTGAGGCGTCAGCAATCTGTGTCTGAAGTCTTCCATCCCAAAGCCGCAATAACGACACGTCTTGAACGTAGGAATGACCTTGCCGGGATTGCAAAGCCCCATCGCATTGAACACGTGACGCACCGCGATCATTCGATCCATATCGTTTTCTGAGAAAATCAATCTCATCGATTCAATCTTGTCCATACCCACACCGTGCTCGCCAGTGATGGACCCGCCGGCGTTCACGCACAATTGCATGATTTCTTTTGAAGCGGCTTCGACGCGACGCACTTCATCAGGATCGCGTCCGTCGAAGCTGATGTTCGGATGAAGATTGCCATCGCCCGCGTGAAACACATTCGCCACAATCAAATCGTGTCGTTCGCCGATTCGATAGATCTCATCGAGCACCTCGGGCAGCCGCGAGCGAGGCACCACCGCGTCTTGCACCATAAGGTCGGCTTTCATCCGTCCCATAGCCCCGAACGCGCGCTTGCGAGCCGCCCACAGTCGCTCTCGTTCAGCGGAGTCTTTCGCAACTCGAACTGCTCGCGCATTGTTGCGCTGGCAAATTTCGACTGCGCGCGCGGCTGTCTCGTCCAATCCTGCGGTGAGTCCATCAACTTCGATGATCAACAACGCCGCGACGTCGGTCGGAAATCCGCCGGCGAATATCGAGTTCTCAATCGCCTGGATAGTCGCCTGATCGATCAATTCTAGCGCCGCGGGGAGAATGCCCGCGGCGATGATTTCAGACACGCTGCGGCTCGCATCGGTGACGGTCATGAATTCGCCAAGCAGTGTCTTGATGCTTTGCGGCAATCGAGTGAGCTTCAGCGTTGCTTTCGTCGCGATACCGAAGGTGCCTTCTGATCCAACAAACACTCCGAGCAGATCATAACCGGGCGCGTCCACGCCTCCGCCTCCAAGCGTGAGGATCTCACCAGTCGGCAAAACAACTTCAACCGCGAGCACGTGATTCGTGGTCATTCCGTATTTCAGACAGTGAGGCCCGCCCGAGTTCTCCGCGACGTTGCCGCCGATCGTGCACGCCATCTGACTCGACGGATCGGGCGCGTAATGATAGCCGTGCGCCGCGGTCGCCTGTGAAAGGTGAACGTTGATCACTCCGGTCTCGACAACCGCGAGCTTGTTTTCATAATCGATTTTCAGAATCTTGGTGAGCCGCGCCAGCTCGAAGATCACCGCGCCGTGAAGCGACAACGCGCCGCCGGAGAGTCCCGTGCCCGCGCCTCGCGGCGTGAACGGAATTTTCTCGGCGGCGAGGATTCTTACACAAGCAGCTACTTCTTCTGCGGTGCCGGGAATGACTACCGCTACGGGAATGTGTTTGTGAATAGTGAGCGCGTCGGCTTCGTAGACGAGCAACTCGTCGGGATCGGTAAGAATGAACTGGTTACCGACGACAGCAGCCAATGACTCAACTACTTCGCCAGGGAGACCGATTGGTTCGCTCATCTGATTACCGCAGGAGATCTATGCGAGAACTCTAAGTTCGGGGTGATTACAAACCGTGAGACGACACTAAGGAAGCCGATACAAATATGCATCCTCTACGTACGTTCCGCCGACCATAGCCCCGCTGAACCTGACATCCTCAGAATCGGATGCAATTCGTAGCGCTCCTCTGACGGCCTTTACCAACGGGTCGCGAGGACTCAGCACAGATATGTTGTGGGTAGAGAGGTTCAGTGGTTGAATGGAGTCTAAAATCTTCCTCAAGTGCGCATAAGTAGCAAGGCGGCCCTTTTCGTCAACAAGGGGTGTAGCAAGAATAAGGCGCCATCCCATTGACTCCGGACGATAGAGCCAGAACGCCGCTTTGACTCGGAAGGATGTACCGTTCGGCTTCGGTCTGTCGAGGACCTCAAGCAGCCTTTTGCCCTCATTGAGATCCTGCTCTACCAGTGATGTCTTAACCATGCCAGCACCCCGTGCTTACTCTCAGAGACGGCTCGGATGAGATCTTCCGCCTCTCGTTGATTCCAATCTTTGTAGCGGCTCGCCTCGCTCCAATCCTTCACTACGTCCCAGTTGGAGCTGAATCTCGGCTTCGATTTGCTCTCGGCTTGTAGTGAAGCTTGCAGCTCCGCCGCCCCTAACAGTTTTTCGAGGTTGTGAGTCCAACTCGTAACCGCGCGTCCCTTGTCCGGGAACTCGTGACGCTGAGTCCGTTTTGCAATAACAGCTTTCAACGCGCACTCGACGACGTAGCCCGCAAGATAGTATGACCCCGAAAACTCCTTATTCGCTAGCAGTACCTTCGCCTCTCTTAACCTCGTCAAGGCTAGAGCCTTCAGATCCTTTCTGTAAATTGGGTCATCCGCCACTAGAAACCCTCAATACTTCGGCACGCTCGGATCTACATCATCCGACCAGCGCAGGATTCCGCCGACAAGGTTCTTCACTCTGCGATAGCCCGCTTGCTTCATAAGATCGACGACTTGTCCGCTGCGAACTCCGCTGCGGCAGTGCACGACTATTTCGTCCGCAGTGGATAATTCATGCAGTCGTTCGGGCACGGTCGCTTTCGGAATCAGCTTCGAGCCGGGTATTCGGCAGATCGCGTACTCTTCTGGCTCGCGCACGTCTACGAGAATGAAATCATCGCCGCGATCCATCTTCGCTTTTAGCTCCACCGGAGTGATTTCGAAATCAGCTCCGACCGAGACTTCGGGTTGATGAGTCACGCCACAGAACTCGTTGTAGTCAATCAACTCGTGAATAGTCGGATTCTCGCCGCAGATGGGGCACTCGGGATTCTTCCTGAGTTTCAATTCGCGAAACTTCATCTTCATCGCGTCGAACAGCAACAATCGCCCGATCAACGAATCGCCTTTACCCAGTATCAGCTTCACGGTTTCGATCGCCTGGATCACGCCGATCACGCCGGGAAGCACGCCGAGCACGCCGCCTTCCGCGCAGCTCGGCACAAGACCCGGCGGCGGCGGCTCAGGATACAAGCAGCGATAGCACGGGCCCTCTTTCGCGTAGAACACCGTCGCCTGGCCTTCGAATCTGAAGATCGAACCGTACACATTAGGCTTGCCCATCAACACGCACGCGTCGTTGACCAGATAGCGAGTCGGAAAGTTGTCCGTGCCATCGACTACGATGTCGTAGTCCGCGAACAGTTCCATCGCGTTTTCGGATGTGAGCGCGACTTCGTGAGGAACGACATTCACGTAAGGATTGATCTCAGCGATTCGCTCTCTTGCCGAGTCGAGCTTCGAGCGGCCCACGTTCGAAGTTGAATGGATGATTTGCCGTTGAAGGTTCGTGAAATCGACCACATCGAAATCGACGATGCCGAGCTTACCGACGCCAGCCGCGCCGAGATACAAGGCTAACGGAGAACCTAATCCACCTGCTCCGATGCACAAGACCTTCGCGGCTTTGAGTTTCTTCTGCCCTTCGAGCGCGACCTCGGGCATGATCAAGTGCCGGCTGTAACGCAGTATCTCGTCGTGATCCAATTCGACGGCGCTCGCGGCGGCTTCTTCTATGACCGCAACGCCTCCGGCGATGGAAGGCACAATGCTCACCGAATCGCCGTCCTTGAGCGGCGTCGCATGTTTTTCCGCGTATCGAATGTCTTCGTCGTTAACGTAGATGTTGACGAAGTGCCGCAGCGCGCCTTCGTCGTTATACAGATGCTTCTTCAATTCGGGATAGTTTGTCATCAGCGCATCGAGTGCGCCTCCGACTGTGCTGGCCTCGACCGCGACAGCATCGCTGCCACCCGCGTAATTGCGCAGGGCGGTCGGGATCAGAATGTTCACTGACATTTGGGAGTCTCCTTCGAAAAGCTCTCGGCTATCTCTCCATAGGGTTGATTGTAGAGACGAGGCGTGGAAAAGCAAAGCGCAGGCTCACGCGGCTGCAGTGAGAGGCTTGTAAGGGCGTCCCACCGTGGGCGCCCCTTGTTGAAAGGAGGGCTCTTCTCGCAATGAGGGGCGCCCGCGGAGGGACGCCCTTACAAGCAGCTCTAATTCTCGCCGTCGATCAAGATCTCTTCTTGCTCAAAGCTTGTGTAGTTGGGTTTCGTAAACGAATTCAACGCAGCCGATTTGCCTTTCTCGACGGCGACGATGATGTAAGACTCGCCGGGCCAGCACGAGTGATCCAAATCGTAGCCCGACGGCGCGGCAGGATGATCCGGATGAGAATGATAATAGCCAATCACGCCGAGCCCTTGACTGCGAGCGTAGTCGTCGGCGCGTTTGTATTGCCGCGGCGTGATCAAGTATCGAGTCTCTTGCGACTCCTGACGTTCGTTTTCAGCCGGCAACGCCTCGCTGAGAACGTTCGTTTCGCCTTCGCGAATGCCAAGCAGAAAGCCACAGCACTCGTAAGGATAAGTCCGCTCGCCGTGCTTTCTTATTTGATCAAGGTGTTCCTGCTTGAGTCTGATTGCCACAGCTATGGTCCTTAAATTAGAGATTCACTTCATCGGTGGGTTTCACGATGATCGAATGCGGGCCCGCGTCAAAGCCATCCAGCAACGCGTTGTGATGAGCGATGATCTGCGCCGCGGTTAGCAGCTTGTTGTCGATCGTCGTATGAGCATCGCTCACGAGCGTCACGTCGTAGCCGAGGCTGACCGCGCTTCGTGAAGTCGTATCAACGCAGTACTCGGTCATGCACCCGGTGACGATCAGATGCTTAATGCCTCTCGCTTCAAGTTCGCGCTGGAGCGTCGTCTCAAAGAAAGAATCAGATGCTCGCTTGCGAATGATCAAGTCTTCGTCGTGAGGCTTGATGTCAGAATGAATGCGCCAGCCTTCAGTTCCAACTTCGAGAGGATGCCCGGCTTTGCCGTCGTGCTGAACATAGATGATTGGAATATTCTGCGCGCGAGCTTGCGACAGAAGCTTGTTGATATGGCCGAGCACTTCTGTAGCTCGATGCGCGTGGAAGCCCTCGATGATGCCGACTTGAACGTCGATAATTACTAATGCGTTTCGTTGCATCGCCATCAGCCTTCATCCCAAAATCGCTCGCTCAAATACTTATCCCCTGCATCCGGGAACACTGTCACGATCACGCCCGATTCAATTTTCTCCGCGACCTTGAGCGCGCACGCGAGCGCCGCTCCTGAAGACACTCCAACAAGCAAACCCTCGCGCTTTCCAAGCCGCCGCGTGTACTCGTGAGCTTGCTCAGTTTTGATCTCATAATTCTCATCGGCAAGAGTTGCATCGTAGATGCCCGGCACGATCGCCGATTCCATGTGCTTCAATCCTTCAAGCCCGTGAAAAGGCGAGTCCGGTTGAAACGCTATCGCTTTGATCTCAGCATTCAATTCTTTCAACCGCCGTGTCGTGCCTACGAAAGTGCCGCTCGTCCCGAGACCCGCGATGAAATGCGTCACGCGGCCCGAAGTCTGCTGCCAAATCTCGAGCGCCGTCGTTTCATAATGAGCCCGCCAGTTTGCCGGGTTGTTGTACTGATCGGGATAAAAGTACAGATCGGGATTTTCAGCAAAGAGTCTTCGCGCCTCTCTTATCGCGCCGTCCGAGCCTTCGAGCGGACTCGTCAACACAAGCTCCGCGCCGTAGCTTTTCAGGATTCGTTTGCGTTCTTCGCTCGCGTTCTGAGGCAGAGCGAGCTTCACCTTGTACCCGCGAGCGGCTCCGATCCACGCATAAGCAATGCCCGTGTTGCCCGATGTCGCGTCGAGAATCACTTTGCCCGGAGTGAGTTTCCCGGAGCGCTCGCCGTCCAAAATCATGCCGAGCGCGGGCCGGTCTTTTACCGAGCCGCCCGGGTTGAACCATTCAGCTTTGGCGTAGATTTCAACCTTGCTCGAAGACGTAATGTTGCGAAGCCTGAGTAGCGGCGTGTTGCCGACAAGCTCCCACGCTTCCATCGGCGCGTGAGCTCGACGCAGAATGTTGTCCATTGTTTTTTTGTCAGCGGTGGTGCTGTCGGTGAACTGGCTGGCGATTGTTTCTTGGACAGCGGTGCTGTCAGGGAGCTTGCTGTCGAGTGTTTTGCTGCCGGCCTTTGCGTCCATGGTAAATCGTTTCCCGTTCGTATTTCGTTCTCGTTTGCCGCTTCGGATTTGTGCAAAGCATTATGCCCGAACCCGCGCAGCGGGCGAAAGCATGTAGCCCAGGGCAAGTCCGCGCAGCCCTGGGACCTCGCGCCCGGGTGATCGCGAGCCCGCGCAGCGGGCGACAGCAGTGAATGGACAATCGTGAACCCTCGCCCGTCTTTCGTGGCTCCACGCTGCCGCCCGCGTGCGCGGGCTCGCGACATGCGGTAAGGCCGCGGCGTAAACCCAGGGCTGCGCGAACTTGCCCTGGGCTACATGCTTTCGCCCGCTTATGCGGGCTTGCGACATGCGGTAAGGCCGCGGCGTAAACCCAGGCTGCGCGGACTTGCCCTGGGCTACATGCTTTCGCCCGCTTATGCGGGCTTGCGGCATGTGTAACGTTAAGGCCGCGACGTCAACCCAGGCTGCGCGGACTTGCCCTGGGCTACATGCTGTCGCCCATACGCGGGCTGACTTGCGCTACAATGCTCTCGCCTGCGCGGGCTGACTTGTCGTGATGCGCGATGATAAACTCCTCGCGCTGGCAAGTGACAACCGCTGTGAATTCAATCGAGGAATCATGAATTACTCAGAGAATGTTCTCGGGCTCATTGGCCAAACGCCTCTCGTCAAGCTCAACAAATTAACAAAAGGCATCGACGCGCTCGTGCTCGCGAAAATGGAATCGCTCAATCCCGGGGGCTCGGTCAAAGATCGCATAGGCATCTCGATGATAGATGCAGCCGAACGCGACGGCCGGCTCAAGCCCGGTGGCACCGTTGTCGAAGCCACGAGCGGCAACACCGGCATTGGCGTGGCTCTCGTCTGCGCTGTTCGAGGCTACAAAGCCGTGTTCGTGATGACCGATAAGTGCTCGGTCGAAAAAGTTCGTTATCTCAAAGCGCTCGGCTCCGACGTCGTAGTCGTTCCTGTTGCCGCGAAGCCCGACTCGCCTGATCATTACGTCGCGACAGCGCGGCGCATCGCGCAGGAGACCCCGAACTCGCTGTTCGTGTTTCAATACGGCAACGTCGCGAATCCCGAGGCCCACTACCGGACGACGGGGCCGGAACTATGGGATCAGACTCAAGGACGAATCACGCATTTTGTGTCTGGCATCGGAACAGGCGGGACGATAAGTGGAACCGGCCGATTCCTAAAAGAGAAGAATCCACACATTCGAGTGATCGGCGCGGACCCTTACGGCTCGGTGTTCAAGACCTACAAAGAGACCGGCAAGCTGATGCAGGCCACGCCGTATCTGGTCGAAGGCATCGGCCAGGAAATCATCCCCGAAAACGTTCACTTCAAGTACATTGACGAAATCATCAACGTAACCGATAAGGATTCGTTTCAGATGGCCCGGCGACTTGGACGCGAGGAGGGAATATTCTGCGGGGGCTCGACGGGCACGAATCTGGTTGCCGCGTTGCAAGTCGCTCGCGATCTGGGAAAGGACGACGTCGTGGTGTTCATCGTGTGCGACACCGGCGAGCGATATCTATCCAAGTTTCTCTCCGACGAGTGGATGAAAGAGAAGCGAATGCTCGGCGTCGAAAAGATGTCCGTTGGGCTGATCAACCAGTTGAAGAATGACGACTCGACCCCGCATCTGGTTTCGGTGGGTCCCAATCACAAGATCGCCGATGCGCTTCAAATGATGAAGACCTACGGGCTCTCACAACTGCCCGTTCTCGACGATGCGAAGTCCGTCGGCAGCATTCGCGAAGGACGGTTGATGGCGAAGCTTCTCGAGAACCGTGAGTTGATGCAGTCGCCGGTTTCAGAGGTGATGGATCGCGCGTTGCCGGTGGTCAACGAAGACGTCGGCGTCGAGACGGCGGTCAAGTATCTGAAAGGCTCGCCCGCGTTGCTCGTCGAGGAATATGGCCGCATCGTCGGCATCGTCACTCGCCAGGACGTGCTCGATATTCAGGGTTGAGGCGGGAGAGAAGAAATCTATGCCAATCGCGCCCGATGTTCGCTTAGCTGCTGGAGTAAAAATCTTCCAGCCGGATCTCGTCAATCTCTACGGCTGCGAGATCGGCGAAGATACGAAGATCGGAGCATTCGTTGAGATTCAGAAGAACGCGGTCATCGGCGCGCGCTGCAAAGTTTCCTCGCACACATTCATCTGCGAGGGCGTCACCATCGAGGACGAAGTTTTTATCGGCCACGGAGTGATGTTTACGAACGACCTTTACCCGCGTGCAACAAACGACGAAGGCATCCCGCAAACTGAATCCGATTGGGCAGTCGTTCCAACAACGGTCCGGCGCCGCGCATCAATCGGCAGCAACGCGACAATACTGGCCGGAGTAACCATCGGCGAAAGCGCGTTGGTGGGCGCGGGCTCAGTCGTTACGCGTGACGTACCGGCTTTCGCAATCGTTGCGGGCGTGCCGGCGCGAGTCGTCGCGGATATTGGAAAGCGTACGGCGAAATCAGAACAACAGTGAGTCCGGTGAAATTGGCCCTGGAAGCCGCTTTCAACGGACGCAGCGATTTGAGCTGGAGATGAAATGATCGGCGTCGGAGTAATCGGCTACGGATACTGGGGACCGAATCTCGTTCGAAACTTCGCGGAAGCGCCGGGTGCGCGGCTCGTGGGCGTAAGCGACGTTCGCGCCGAAAGACTCGATCACGCGCGCCGCCGATATCCCGGCGCGATGGCAACTGAAAACTATTTCGAGTTGCTGAGTTCACCTGACATCCACGCGATTGCCATCGCGACGCCTGTTTCGACCCACTTCAGCATTGCGATCGAGGCGCTTCGGGCTGGGAAGCACGTGCTTGTCGAGAAGCCCCTGGCGGCTTCTTCAGACGAAGCATCCCGGCTGATCGACGAAGCCGCGCGCGGCAACCTTGTGTTGATGGTCGATCACACGTTCGTGTACACCGGCGCGGTCCGCAAGATTCGCGAGATGGTGACGAGCGGCGCGCTTGGCGATATTTACTACTACGATGCAGTGCGCGTGAACCTGGGATTGTTCCAGCACGACGTTAACGTGATCTGGGACCTTGCAGTTCACGACCTTTCGATTCTTGACTTCGTGCTTTCGGAGAAACCTGTCGCGGTGTCGGCAACCGGAATCAGTCACATCGCGGGCCAGCCGGAGAACATCGCTTACATCACGCTTTTCTTCGGAGACTCAAAGCTTGCGCACCTGCATGTGAACTGGCTCGCACCGGTGAAGGTGCGGCGAACGCTAATCGGCGGCAGCGAGAAGATGATCGTATACGACGACATCGAACCCAGCGAGAAAGTGAAAGTCTACGACAAGGGTATTGCGCTCTCGCGCGGTCACGAAGAAGTGTACGAGATGCTGGTGAGTTATCGCTCGGGTGATATGTGGGCGCCCAGGCTCGATCAAACAGAGGGACTGCAAACGGAAGCGCGGCATTTTATCGATTGTATCGAAAACAACAAACGCCCGGAAACTGATGGCGCGGCGGGTTTGCGGATTGTTCGCCTGCTGGAGGCTGCCGAAAAATCCATGCGCGCGCGTGGAGAGCTTGTTGAGCTTTGATAGCCGGATAAGCTTCAGCTTGTCGCTCATTCTCAGTGCGCGGCCATCGATAACCAGGCGACAAACTTAAAGTTTTTCGGACGATCTGAAGGGAGTGCCTCCGATTGCCAAGCGTCTCAGTCTGCTTTCCCGCCTATAACGAGCACGCCACAATCGAATCGGTGTTGACCGAGGCACACGAGCTGTTATCACCGTCGGGCCTCGATTACGAAATCCTCGTTTGCGATGACGCATCCACCGACAACACTGCGCGCATCGCCGGCGAAGTTTCCGCGCGTTTGCCGCGTATTCGTGTGCTTCGCAACCAGAAGAACCTGGGCATTCGCGACACGTTCGAGCGACTGTATCGAGAGGCCTCAAAAGAACTCGTATTCCTCAACTCCACCGATCGTCAATGGGAGACCAGCGTTCTGTTCGAGATGTTACCGTTGATGAGTGAGTTCGATATCGTGATCGCCTCACGCAAGGATAAACATTATGGCGTTTCGCGCAGCTTCACCTCCTGGGTTTTTAATTCGATTCCTCCTCTGCTTTTCGGAGTGAAGACGTACGACGCGGGCGCCGTTAAGCTTGTCCGGCGCGAGGTGATCGAACGGTTCTCGCTTGTGTCGCGTTCGCCGTTCACTGAGGCCGAGCGGCTGATACGAGCCGAGCGAGCCGGGTGTCGAATCGCGTCTCATCCGGTGAATGTTTCCGCGCGCGGTAGCGGCAAAGCGCGCGGCGCAAAATTGTCGTCGGTTATCGAAGCAGGCAAGGATGTGCTGCGTGTATGGCTGGCGCTCAGGCGCGAAACGCGTGCTGCTCGCGCTGCCGCCAAATCACGCCGGCCGCGGGCTCAGTTGTGACCGCGCTGCTTTCCCCCTATAATTTTCATTCGAATTAGCATCGCTAATCGATATCCCGTGCATCAGACCCGTCGGAGGTTCCCCAAAGCAGATGAGAAGATCCTCGCTTGCGCTCTCGATTGCAGCCATCGCATTCGTTTTCGCCGCGGCGGCATCGGCGCAGAAACCCGCAACGACTTCAACTCAACAACCCCCTCAGCAGAAGGACGACCCCACGCAACGCCTCGGCGTCCTGAACGTGCGATTGCCGATCTCCGTCAAGCGCGACAAGAAGTTTGTTGAGGGTCTGACTATAAACAACTTCGAAGTCTATGAAGACGGCACGCGTCAACAGATCGAAAGGTTCACATCTCCGAGCATGCTGCCGCTGAGGATCGGACTGCTGATCGATACCAGCAACAGCGTCAAGCTCAAACTGCCGTTCGAAAAAGACGCGGCCGAAGACTTCGTCGCCACCGTTACGACCTTCAAACGCAAGGACCAGGTGCTGGTTGCATCCTTCGATTCGGACGTCGAGCTCCATCAGGATCTCACGGATAACCTTCAGCCTCTTGTCGACTCGATAAGAAAACTGAAGGCGGGCGGATATACCAAACTCTACGACGGCGTCTATCGCGTGATCGAAGAAAAAATGGCCAGCATGCCGAACTCCGAGGCGCGCCGCATTGTCGTCGTTCTCTCGGACGGCGAAGACACCGCAAGCGAGCACACCCTTCGAGAGACCATTGAGATGGCCCAGCAGTACGACGTCACCGTCTTCGGCATCAGCACCAAGAATTTTAAGGGCGTCACGTCGGGGCAGGTCGAGAACTCGGATGACAAGGAATTGCGGCGGCTGTGCGAAGACACCGGCGGGCAGTTGTTTCTTCCATCGGAGAAAGTTGAGTTGTACAAGGCGTTCTCTCAAGTGAGGGACGACCTCAGACTCGAATACGTTCTTTTCTACACGCCAACCAATCAACAGAAAAACGGAAAGAAGCGCGAGATTAAGGTCAAATTGGTTGCCGCGGATGGGCAACTGCATCACAAACGCGGATACGCCTACTGAGGTTTTCAAGCTATGAAAGTTCTTACGGCATTGATAGTCCTCACCGTTTGCTCTCTGAGCGGATTGGCGCAGAGGCCACGACCCGCCGCCGAGCGTCCGCCGAAAAACGATTCGCAAAGCGCGCAGAAAAAACCGCCGCTGGACTCGAATAAAGAACCCGAGGTCGCATCCAGCGATGACGCAGTTCGGCTCGGCACCGATCTTGTAAACGTCCTGTTCACCGCGGTCGATCGCAACAACCGAGTCATCGGCGACATCAGGCAGGAAGAGATATCAGTGCTCGAGGACGGACGGCCTCAGCAGATATTCACTTTCAAACGCGAGACGACGCTGCCCATCAACATCGCGATCCTGATGGACCTGTCCGGCAGTCAGGAGTACACCTTCCCGCAGGAGAAGATCGCCGCCGGAGAGTTTCTTCGATCGATCATACGGCCCAATCGAGATTCAGCGGCGATCCTAACGTTTCAGGATGACGTCGAACTGGTTCAGGGCTTGTCCTCGCGAATCGACACGCTCAATCGCGCCTTCGACACGATTCAATACTCGAGCCGGCTGGCTCCATCCAGTTCGCGGCACCAGGCGACGGCTCTGTACGACGCGATATACATTACCGCCGACGAAATACTCGCGCACGATGATTATCGCAAAGCGTCTGATGATGCAGTCACGCGGCGCGCGATCATTCTGTTGACGGACGGCGTCGATAACGCAAGCCGCCGGAAACTCGATGACGCGATAGACCGGGCGTGGCGCGCCGGCGTTGTCATCTATTCGATCGGTATCGGGGACCGGTTCAGATTCGAGGGAATCCGCGAAGACGTGCTGAGGCGGCTTGGCGAGGAAACCGGCGGACGGGCTTACTTCCCGAGAGGCGCGGACGATCTGCTGAATGATTTTCGACAGATAGAATCCGAGATGCGAAGCCAGTATCTTGTGGCTTATTCACCGTCGAACCTGACGCACGATGGGCGATTCAGGCGCGTCGAAGTGCGAGTCAACGCGCGGCCTGATGCGCGCATTATTCATCGCCGC